>CEPQ01032700.1_pt1 | contig 199141 bp, 210 predicted proteins | sample 530411 | NCBI WGS metagenome assembly CEPQ01 (sample SAMEA2620039, study PRJEB7988) | marine metagenome | isolation source: saline water (ENVO:00002010), including
CAGGCTGGGCACGAACCCCGCCAGCACCGCGCCCCAGTCTACCCGGATCACCGCGAGGCCGCCGATAAACGCAAGCGACATGGCCAGCACCAGCGCAATCAGCAGCTTTTCCAGCCAGGCCGGCTTGCCGATCACCACCAGCGCCGCCGCCAGCAGGCCGGTCGCCAGCGCCAGCAGGGCAGGGGACACCGTGCCCGCGCCCAGCAGCTTGAGGCCCGCCGCCGTTCCGCTGATATTGCCCGCCTGATAGGCCGAATTGCCGATGGCGAGCGAGGCGAAGATCAGCGCCGCGATGGCCCAGCGCAGCGCCGGATTCGCCGCCGCCGCGAGGATCGCCTCGGCCAGCCCCTTGCCGGTGACGATGGCGACGCGCGCGGCCATGTTCTGGAGGACAATGGTCGCGATGGTCGCGAAGACGAGCGCCCAGAGCAGCGCATAGCCGAAACCTATCCCTGCGCTGGCGCAGGCGGTGACGGTGCCGGGCCCGATAAAGGCCGCCGTCACCAGCATCGCGGGACCGGGGCGGTATCGGGTGGCGCTCACAGGCGCCAGGGCCTCTCGCGATACCATTTGGTGAGGACGTATTTGGTGCCCTCACGAACCTTCATGCCGTGGTGGATGGTGGCCGGATTGCAGCTGCCATCGGGCCTGCGGTTGTTCCACGCGACCAGCTTGCCGATTTCCGGACGGATCGACTTGTCGATGGTCTTGAACCGTGTCGCGCCGCCCGCTTCGGGTTCGTTCAGATAGATCATGAACGTCCAGGTCCGCTGGCCGCCCACTGTTGTATAGCGGGTGAAGTCCTGACCCTGTGGCTCGAAATAATCGGTATGCGCCTTGAATTCCTGGCCCACGGCATAACGCTGGCCCTGCAGCGTTTCGCCGAATTGCAGGTCGATGCCCGACAGCGCGCTCAGCCGCTGGTCGAGCGCGACCACATCGGGATCGTCGCCGCGCATGTCGCAGGTTTCGGAGGTGCGGAAATAATTGTCGCCATTGGGATCGGCGATGGTCGACGGCCTGCGGTCGGCATCGATCTTCTCGACGAAGCGCGCGCATTCTTCGGGCGAAAGGAAATTGCGCAGGATGTACAATTCCATGCGGGGGGTCGGCACCTTCTGGATGCCGGGGATCCTGCCCAGCGCCACCGTGTTGCACTGGTTGCTTGCTGTCTCGCTGTCGCTCATCGTCCCCATGCCTCTTGCGGCCACGCCCCGCCTTGCGAATAGCGGTCAATCGGGGGGCGATTCAAGCCGCAAACGGCTGGCGCGGGGCTGCGTTGACGGCTAAATGGCGGGCCATGCCGCGCCGTCCCCGCCCATCCCGCCGAGACTCGGGCTTCAGCCTGCTCGAAATGCTGGTTGCGCTGGCGGTGTTCTCGATCGCCGCACTCGCGCTGATAAAGCTGCAGGGTGCGAGCCTGATGCAGACCGCAGAGCTCGACAGCCGGTTGTACAGCGAGATCACCGTGCGCAATCTGGCGGTCGAGGCCTTGACCGATCCCAATCCGCCCGCGCTCGGCGACACGGAGGGCAGGGTGACCAACGCGGGTCGCGATTTCGCCTGGCGGCGCAGCACGACAGCCCTGCAAGGGGGCGAACTGCTCAAGGTCGATCTGGCGGTGCGCCAGGGGACGGGGCCCGAGGTGACGCTCACCGTGCTGAGGCCGGTTTTGTGATTTCGCGAGATCGCACTCCCCTCCGTTTGTCCCGAGCCCCTCGGCTGGCTGGCAAGCCAGCCGCTCGGGATAAACTTCCCGGCCAAGCCGGGAAGTCGAGGGACGTGTCCGCAGGTCCCTCGACTTCGCTCGGGACAAACGGGCTAGAAGTAGAGCGCGCCACCGTATCCAATGGCTTCACCCTGGTCGAAATGATGGTCGCGCTGTTCATCTTCGGGATGATCGCCACCGCCTCGGTCGTGCTGCTGCGCCAGAGCGTCGAGGCCGAGGCGCGCAGTGCGGTGCGGCTCGAGGAGATGGGCGATCTGCGCCGCTTTTCCGCGATCCTGGCGCAGGACATGACGCTGATGCTGCCGCGCCCATCGCGCGATGCGATGGGGAGTGACCGGGTAGCCCTGATCAGCGGCGAGGGCGGCTTGCTGCTCGGGTTCTCGCGCCAGGTTGCGCAGATCGACCCGCAGCCGGGATCGTCGAGCCTGCAGCGGGTCGAATGGGCGCTCACCGATGGGCAGTTGACCCGCGCGATCGCGCCCAAGGCCGATGGCGCGAAAACCGGCGCGCCTGTCGCGATTCTCGAAGGGATCGAGCAGGCGCGGCTGCGCTTTCGCGACAAGCAGGGCGTTTGGCAGACCGAATGGCGCCCGCAGCGCACCGACGAACTGCCGATCGCGATCGAGCTCACCCTGGTGCAGCAGGGCAATGGCACGCGGCCGCTGACCTTCGAATTCCTGGTCGCAGGCGGCGGCGGATGAGCGCGCGCCCTGCCAGCAAACCCGGCGAACGCGGCATCGCGTTGCTCAGCGTGCTGTTGCTGGTCGCGGTGATGGCGATCGTCACCACGCTGATTCTCGATCGGGTCAACCTCGCCGTCCGCCTCGCCGCCAATGCCGATGCGGCGGACCGCGCGCGCTTTGCGGCGCTGGGCGCGGAGCAGTTTGCCGCGCGCGAGATCAAGCGCCAGCTCGACCTGAGCCCGGCGCGCACGGTGAATGTCGGCGGCTGGATCGGCCAGCCCAATGTGCTGCCGATCGGCGACGGATCGGGCGCGGTGGTAACGGCTACGGTCAACGATGGGGGCAATTGCTTCAACCTGAACTCGGTGGTCGCGGGCCAGCCGGGCGACCTGGCCGCGCGGCCCATCGGCATCGGCCAGTTTGCCGGGCTCATGCAGGCGCTGGGCATAGGGTCGGACGAGGCGCGGGGGCTGGCCGATGCGCTGGCCGACTGGATCGATACCGATCAGGCGGCGCAGCCCGCCGGGGCCGAGGACCAATATTATCAGCAGCTCGACCAGCCTTATCGCACTGCGGGAAGACTTCTGGGCGACAAGGGCGAGATTCAGGCGCTTCGGGGCATGACGCCGCAGATCTTTGCGCGGCTCGAGCCGTGGATTTGTGCGCTGCCCGATGCGATTCTCTCGCCGATCAACGTCAACACGCTGCTGCCCGAACAGGCACCGCTGATCATGATGCTCGCCCCGGGCAAGATCCCGCTCGACCGCGCGCGCACCATGATCGCGGATCGTCCGCCGCTCGGCTATGCGCGCATTGCCGATTTCTGGCGGCCGCTGGCACTGCAATCGCAGACCTTTGGGCCGGAGATCGAATCGCAGCCGCAGATCGTCACCCGCTGGTTCGAGCTCGATCTGGTGATCGCGCAGGGCGAGAGTCGGTGGCGGCAGACCAGCCTGCTCGATGCGCAGTTGACGCCGGCGCGCATCATCAGCCGCCGCATCGGCGAGCCGTGAACCGACGCAGCTAATTTAATTTCGCAGACAAGCATTTTTGCCGCATTTTCCCTTGCATTGCAGGGGCAGTTTGTAAGATAGCGACCGCCTTGATTTCGTCGCTTGACGATCCCGCCCGCGCGCCCCTAAGGGACGCCTCCGCGTGGCGTAAGCAGTGTGTGGCGACCGTAGCTCAGTTGGTTAGAGCGCCGGTTTGTGGTACCGGAGGTCGTGGGTTCGAACCCCATCGGTCGCCCCATCTGCTCTTGAAATCCTTGCCTTTTTTCAAAGGCCTGCCGCGCGACCAGCCTTGGGGAGACGGGCGCGTGCAAAGCTATTGGGATCTGCCGGACTTCGACGAGCATGAGGCGGTGCAATATGTGCACGACCGCGCCTCGGGGCTTTCGGCGATCATCGCGATTCACTCCACGGCTCTGGGGCCGGCGGGCGGCGGCACGCGCTTCTGGCATTATGCCGACAAGGGCCGCGCCATCACCGATGCGCTGCGCCTGTCGCGCGGCATGAGCTACAAGAACGCCATGGCGGGCCTGCCGATGGGCGGTGGCAAGGCGGTAATCCTCGCCGATGCCGATAACCGCAAGACCCCCGAAATGCTCGCCGCATTCGGCGATGCGATCGATGCGCTGGGCGGACGCTATGTCACCGCCGAGGATATCGGCATGTCCGATGCGGACATGGTGGCGATCTCCAAGCGCACCAAATTCGTCTCGGGCCTGCCGGTGCAGGACGCAGGCTCGGCTGGCGGCGATCCGGGACCGTTCACCGCCAAGGGCATTTTCCTGGGCGTCAAGGCCGCGGTCGCGTTCAAGCTGGGCACCGACCGGCTGAAGGACGTGCGCATCGCGGTGCAGGGCACGGGCAGCGTTGGCGGCGGTCTCGCCCGGCTGCTCGCCGCCGAAGGCGCGAAGCTGACGCTGGCCGACGTCAATGCCGATCGCGCAAAGCAGCTCGCCGACGAGCTGGGCGCCGAAACCGTCAGCGCCGACCGCATCATGCAGGTCGAGGCCGATGTGTTCAGCCCCAATGCCCTGGGCGCGATCCTCGATTCGGAAAGCATCGAGAAGCTCAATGTCGCCATCGTCGCGGGCGGCGCGAACAACCAGCTCGCGCGATCGCATCACGGCGACATGCTGATCGACCGCGGCATTCTCTATGCGCCCGATTATGTCATCAACGCCGGCGGCATCATCTCGGTCGCGCTCGAATATTTCGCGCAGGCTGAAGGCCGCACCGCGCAGGTCGAGGAGGTGCACGCGCGCCTCACCGGCATTCCGCAGCGCCTGACCGGCATCTGGCAGGAAAGCCGCACCACAGGCGAATCGCCCGCGACCGTCGCCGACCGGATGGCGCAGAAGCTGATCGGGCGAGGTTGACGAACGGAGGTCACCAACGCCGCTCAGCCTGAGCTTGTCGGTGGCTTGGCGCTAAGCTGAGTGTTTGGTCGATCCGTCACCCTGAACTTGTTTCAGGGCCCATTTCTCCCCACGCGGCTTCGGCTTTTGGGGGCACGATGGGTCCTGAAACAAGTTCAGGATGACGTTCTTGAGGCGAACGAGCGGATTACAGCCACTGGTACGTCCGCCAGTTGCCTTTGGTGCATCCCGCTAAACGCAAATTCCCTTGAGGCTGCAGCGGCATCGTGGCAACAAGGGCACGACGCCGATATGCCTCGGCGCTAGGAAGCTGACGCACCTTCGCTCATGCACGGTTTTGCCAATCCCACGCGGTTCCTGTCCATCGCCCGTCCGCTGACCCCGGCGTTCATGGTTTCCGGGCTGATCATGGTCGCCATCGCGCTGTTCCTCGGCGTGTTCAACGCGCCTGCCGACCGGCTGATGGGCGAAACGGTGCGCATCCTCTACATTCACGTGCCTGCCGCATGGCTGGGCATGGCGGGCTGGACCAGCATCGCGATTGCCAGTCTGGTCGAGCTGGTTTGGCGGCACCCGCTCGCCGGGATCGCGGCGCGCGCTTCTGCCGTGCCCGGTGCGTTCTTCTGCGCTTTGTGCCTTGCGACCGGATCGATCTGGGCGCGGCCGACCTGGGGCACCTGGTGGGTGTGGGATGGACGGCTGACTTCGATGCTGGTGCTGTTCTTCCTGTACCTCGGCTATATCGCGCTCGCCGATGCCAGCCAGAAGGATGCAGCGGCCGGACGTGGCGGCACGTCGCGCGTCGCCGCGATCTTCGGGCTGGTCGGCGCGGTCAACGTGCCGATCATCAACCGTTCTGTGGTATGGTGGAACAGCCTGCACCAGCCCGCGAGCATCTCGATCGGCAAGTCGGCGATCGACCCCGCCTTTCTCTGGCCGCTCGGCATGGCCGTGATCGGCTTTTCGCTCATTTTCGGCGCGATCGTGCTGATGCGCATGCGCACCCTGCTCGCCGATATCCGCATCGAAGCGCGGATGCGCAGGCTTGCTGCCGCATGACCCAGTGGACCTATGTCATCATGGCCTATGGGCTGGGCATTGCCGGGACTGCAGGGCTGATCGGCTATTGCTGGTTCGCGCTCAAACGCGCAGAAGCGCGGCTGGATGCGCTCAAGCGCAAGTGAACCGGATAACGACCCCATGAAAGCCAAGCACCAGCGTCTCGTCCTGATCTGCATCGCCCTGGTCGGCCTCGTCGCCGCCGGGCTGATCGCGGCCTATGCGCTGCGCGACCAGGCGAGCTATTTCTACACGCCGGGCGACATTGCCGAAAAGGGCGTCGAACCCGGCCAGGCCATCCGTCTGGGCGGCATGGTGCAAAAAGGCTCGATCAAGAAACAGGCCGATGGCGTCACGATCGATTTCATCGTCGAGGATGGCAAGGGCACCGTTCCGGTGCGCTTTACCGGCATCACGCCCGACCTGTTCGTCGAAGGATCGGGAGTCGTGGCCGAAGGCCGGATGAACGCCTCGGGCCAGTTTGTCGCCGACAATCTGCTCGCCAAGCATGACGAGAATTATGTGCCGCGCGAGATGCGGGACATGACCAAGGCCGATGTGAAAAAGCTCGGCGGAACGGTGCAGCAGCCATGATTGCCGAAATCGCGCTTGCGATCCTGTGGCTCGCCGCCGCGCTCGCGGTCTTGCAGCTGGGCCTGGGCAGCTATGCGCTGACCGCACGCGGGGCCGAGTTCCTGCGCGCGGTACGCCCGATCGCGGTGGTGCAGGGGCTGCTGGTGGCGATCGCGTTCGCGCTGCTGATCGTGCTGTTCCTGCGCACCGACCTGTCGGTCAAGCTGGTCGCGGCGAACAGCCATTCGCTCAAACCGCTGATCTACAAGATCGCCGGGGCCTGGGGCAATCACGAAGGCTCGATGCTGCTCTGGGTCACCGTGATGGGGCTGGCGGGCGGTTTCGTCGCCTTGCTCGAACGGCGGCTCAACGAGCGCACGATGGTCGCGACTTTGGCGGGCCAGGCGTTCGTGAGCCTGGGCTTCTATGCCTTCATGCTGTTCTCGTCGAACCCGTTCGAGCGGCTCAATCCCGCGCCGGTCGAGGGCAATGGCCTCAACCCGCTGCTGCAGGACCCCGGCCTCGCCTTCCATCCGCCGACTCTGTATATCGGCTATGTCGGGCTCTCGATCGCCTTTTCCTTCGCGGTCGGCGCGCTGATCACGCGCGATGTCGGCCCCAGCTTTGCCCGCGCGATGCGGCCCTGGGTGATGGGCGCGTGGATCTTCCTGACGCTGGGCATCACAGCAGGTTCGTGGTGGGCCTATTACGAACTGGGCTGGGGCGGCTGGTGGTTCTGGGACCCGGTCGAGAATGCCTCGCTCATGCCCTGGCTCGCCGCGACCGCATTGCTCCATTCGGTCAGCGTGCTGGCAACGCGCAACGCGCTCAAGGCCTGGACGGTGATGCTGGCGGTGGTCGCCTTCTCGATGTCGATGGTCGGCACCTTCCTGGTGCGCTCGGGCATCCTGACGAGCGTGCATGCGTTCGCGGTCGATCCTGAGCGCGGCAGCTTCATCCTCACCCTGCTCGCCATCTATATCGGCGGCGCGCTCGCTCTGTTCGGGCTGCGCGCTTCGACCGTCACCGAGGGCGCGAAATTCCATCTGTTCAGCCGCGAAGGCTCGCTGGTGATGAACAACGTGCTGCTGGTCGGCGTGCTCGGTATCGTGCTGATGGGTACGCTCTACCCGCTGGTGACCGAGGCGTTCGGCACCAAGGTTTCGGTCGGTCCGCCCTATTTCAACCCGGTGAGCGCGATCTTCGTCTTCCCGATGCTGGTCATCATGGCGGCGGGTCCGCTGATGCGCTGGCGGCAGGATAACGGGCGCAAGCTCGCCAATCTGCTCGCGGTGCCCGCGCTGGTGGCCGCCGGGACGCTGGCGCTGGTGGTGGTGTTCGGCGGCGATATCGGCGTGCTGCCTCTGCTCGGTCTGGTCTTTGCCGCTGGCCTAGCCGTGGCGAGCCTGCTGCCGCTGTGGAAGCGCAACCTGCGCCGCACCCCTGCGCATATCTGGGGCATGGTCATCGCCCATCTCGGCATCGCCGTCGCGCTCGCCGGCATGGCCTCGGAAAGCGCGTTCAACACCGAAAAGCTGGTCGCGAGTGAGATCGGGCAGAGCCATACCGTCGGCCCCTGGACGATCGAGCTGCAGGGCGTCAGGCCGATTGCGGGAGCCAACTGGACCGCGCTCGAGGCGCGTCTGGTCGCGCGCTATGGCGACAGCAATGTCCAGACCGTGCTCAACCCGCAGGCGCGCATGTTCGCCTCGCCGCCGACCGCGACCAGCGAGGCGGCTTTGCTCACGCGCTGGAACGGCCAGCTCTATGCCGTGCTGGGCGAAGAGGGTGATGACGGCCGCTGGCAGCTGCGGCTGTGGTGGAAGCCGTTCGTGCCGCTGATCTGGTATGGCGGTCTGCTCGTGGGACTGGGCGGCGTGCTGTCGCTGGTTGGTCGCACCGCGCGTGACCTGCGCCGCAAGGGCGAACCCGAGCTCGAGCCGGCAAGCGAACCGGCCGCGCCCAAGCCTGCTGCCGGGGGCCAGGAAGCGCTCGCATGAAACCCCTAAAGTCATGAAGCACTGGGCGATCTGGCTCCCGCTGGCCCTGTTCGGCCTGCTGTTCGCGGTGTTCGCATCGGGGCTGATCGCGCCCGGCGATCGTACCATCGCCTCGCAGATGATCGGCAAGCCGCTTCCCGATTTCGATCTGCCCCAGGCCGTGCCCGATCGTCCGGCGCTGGCCAAGGCCGATTTTACGGGTGGCAAGCCCAAGCTGCTCAACGTGTTCGCCAGCTGGTGCGTGCCGTGCATCGCCGAAGCGCCGGTGCTGGCTGAGCTTGCCAGGGCAGGCGTGGAGATCGATGGCGTCGCCATTCGCGATCGGACCGCGGACGTGCAGCAGTTCCTGGCGCGCAACGGCAATCCCTATACGCGGATCGGGCGCGACGATGTCAGCAAGATCCAGTTCGATCTCGGCTCCTCGGGCGTGCCCGAGACTTTCGTGATCAACGGCAAGGGCGTCATCACCTATCAGCATATCGGGGAAATCCGCGCCGATCAGGTGCCCATGATCCTGCAAAAGCTGAAGGAAGCGCAGTGATCCGCGCTCTCATCCTCTTCCTGTCGCTCACGCTGTCCGTGCCGGTAGCAGCCCAGGACTCGCTCCCTCCCGCGCCCTATGCCTACAAGCAGCTCGAGGACCCGGCGAAGGAAAAGGCCGCGCAGGACCTGATGATGACGCTGCGCTGTCTGACCTGTCAGAGCCAGTCGATTGCCGATTCCGACGCGCCGATGGCGGGCGACATGCGCAACCAGGTGCGCGAGCGCATCGCCAGGGGCGAGGACCCCGAAGCGATCCGCGCCTGGCTGATCGAACGCTATGGCGACTGGGTGTCCTATGAGCCGCGCGTCACGACGATGACCTGGCCGCTGTTCGCTGCACCGGTCGTGCTGCTGCTGCTTGCCGCGATCATCGTGCGCAAGCGTTTCACCCGCGCCAGGGCGCAAGGAGGCAAGGGCTGATGGCCTGGATCGTCGTGGGACTGCTCGCCGTGCTCATCATGGCCGGGCTCATCTGGCTGGGCAAGATGCCGCGCAAGGCGTGGGAGCTCGCCGGTGCAGCGCTGTTCGTCGGCATTGCGGGCTATGCCTGGCAGGGCCAGCCCTCGCTCGCAGGATCGCCCAAGGAGCCGGTCGAGAAGCTCGGCATGTTCGACGAAGATCTGGCCAAGCAGCGCGATGAGATGGGCGGCAATTTCGGCGATGCCCGCGCCTGGCTGGTGCTCGCCGATGCGCAGAGCCGCCAGGGCAAGTTCGCCACCGCCGCCACCGCGCTCAGCAAGGGGCTTGAGACCTTTCCCGAAGACCCGGACCTCTGGGTGGCGCTGGGCAACGCGCTGGTCGGGCACAGCAACGGCCTGCTGACCCCGGCCTCGCAATATGCCTATCAGAAGGCCGCAACGCTCTCGCCCGATCATCCGGCACCGCCGTTCTTCCTGGGCCTGGCGCTGGCGACATCGGGTCAGTTGCAGCAGGCGCGCGCCATCTGGGCGGAGCTTCTCGAGCGCTCGCCGCCCGATGCCGAATGGCGCGAGGACCTGACGAGCCGACTCGCGCGGATCGATGCCCTGATCGCCCAGCAGAACGGTGCGCCTGCGCCCGGCATGCCCGGATCGGTTCCACCCACCGCAGATCCCGGTCAAGCCACTGAAAACAAACCATAATCGCTCTATTGCGATTATATTGCACTGCATCATGCGCCATGCTAATCCGCCTGCCATTGCCCCTATGGGCGATAGGCGAAAGGGGACGATGAGCGCTGGTTGATCGCAAGGTCCGCAGCGCCCGCATATTGCCCGATGATCAGCGATTCACCATCAGATGCGCCCATAGCGCCACCCGCCGCCGGATCGGCAGCCGGGGATCCGGGCGTGCAGCCTCCCGGGCATGACCATGGCAAGGGCAGTTCGGTCGCCGCACTCGCCTTCGGTGCGATCGGCATCGTGTTCGGCGATATCGGCACCAGCCCGATCTACGCCTTTCGCGAAACCTTTGCCGGGCATCACCCGCTCACTCCGGATGCCGAGCATATCTTCGGCGTTGTCAGCCTGATCTTCTGGTCGATGACCCTGGTCGTCGGCGTGCAATATGTCAGCATATTGATGCGCGCCGACAACAAGGGGCAGGGCGGAAGTCTCGCCCTGGTCGCGCTGATCTCGCGCAGCATCGGACGGACCAGCTATGGCTGGCTGCTGATCCTGCTCGGCGTGTTCGCCACGGCACTTTTCTATGGCGACAGCATGATCACGCCGGCGATCTCAGTGCTGTCGGCGGTCGAGGGGCTGACCGTGGTCAATCCCGGGCTGCAGCCGCTGGTCGTGCCGATCGCGGTGGGGCTGCTGGTGTTCCTGTTCTTCATCCAGTCGCGCGGAACGGCAAAGATAGGCACGCTCTTCGCGCCGATCATGGTGCTGTATTTCGGCACGATCGCGGTGCTGGGTATGTACCAGATCGTGTTCAACCCAGAAATTCTGCTCGCCCTGAACCCCTGGTTCGCGATCCGATTCTTCATCAACGATGGCTGGTTCGCCTTTCTGGCGCTCGGCTCGGTCGTGCTGGCGGTGACGGGGGCGGAAGCGCTCTATTCGGACATGGGGCATTTCGGGCGGGGACCATTGCGCCTTTCCTGGTTTGGCTTTGTCATGCCCGCGCTGCTGATCAACTATTTCGGCCAGGGCGCGATGATCATTGGTATGTCGCCAGAGGTTGCGGCGGAGACGATCAGGAACCCGTTCTTCCTGCTTGCGCCTGATGTGCTGCGCCTGCCGCTGGTGCTGCTCGCGACCGGCGCGACCTTCATCGCCAGCCAGGCGGTGATCTCGGGCGCGTTCTCGATCACGCACCAGGCGATCCAACTTGGCTATATCCCGCGCCTGTCGATCAAGCACACCAGCGCGTCGGAAAGCGGCCAGATCTATATTCCGCTGATCAACTGGGTGCTGATGGTCGCGGTGATCCTGCTGGTGCTGAGCTTCCAGAGCTCGAGCAACCTCGCTGCGGCCTATGGCATCGCGGTGACGGGTGCGATGCTGATCGATACCTGCCTGATGGCGGTGCTGCTGATCGCGATGTGGAAATGGAAGCTGTGGATGGCGATCCCGATCATCGTCACCTTCGTGGTGGTCGATGGCGCCTATTTCCTCGCCAACGCCACCAAGATTCCGGATGGCGGCTGGTTCCCGCTGGTCATCGGCGCGTTCACCTTCACGCTGCTCACCACCTGGGCGCGCGGGCGCAAGCTGATGCGCGAGACGATGATCGAGAGCGCACTGCCGATCGAGGTGTTCGTCAAGTCCGCGCAAGGCTCGGCCACCCGCGTCAAGGGCACCGCGATCTTCATGGCCTCCGCGACCACCGGCGTGCCGACCGCGCTGCTGCACAACATGAAGCACAACAAGGTGATCCATGAGCGCGTGGTCATCCTGACCGTGCAGATCATGGAAGTGCCCTATGTCACCGACGCCAACCGCTTCCAGGTCGAGGACCTAGGCCATGGCTTCTACCGTATGGTGCTGCGCTACGGCTTCATGCAATCGACCGACGTTCCCGCCGCGCTCAAGGACGTGAAGGAATTGTGTGGCGGCAAGTTCGAGATGCTGCAGACCAGCTTCTTCCTGTCGCGCCAGACGCTGCTCACCGCCGAGCGGCCCGGCATGCCGGTCTGGCGCGAGAAGATCTTTGCCTGGATGCTGCGCAACTCGGCGAGCCCGATGGAATTCTTCAACCTGCCCTCGAACCGCGTGGTCGAACTGGGCAGTCAGCTCGAGATCTAAGGAGCCTCGCCATGATCGTCATCGCCGGTTTCTATCGCTTTCCGCTCGACCAGATCGAGTCCGTGAAACCTGCCATGGCGAAGATGATCGCGCTCAGCCGGGCAGAGCCGGGCTGCGGCCATTATGCCTTCTCGTTCGATGTGGTCGAGCCCGGCATGGTGCGTGTCAGCGAGTCCTGGGCGGATGAGGATGCGCTGAAGGCGCACGCGGCGAGCGCGCACATGGCCGAATGGCGCGCCGCCAGCGCGGCGCACGGCATTCATGATCGCACGATCACCGCCTATGAGGTGACCGGCGAACGCTCGCTTTAAAGTCAGCAGCGCAGCCCCAGCGTCCGCTTCTGCATGTCATAGGTCAGGCTGGCGCAGCCTTTCAGGAACGCGCGTCCCGCGACGATGCGCAGGTCGACATCCTCTTTCTTGTCGCCGACGACGACGATCTCGTCCGAATCGCCGCTGGCCTGGTCGGCCGCGGCAATACCGCTGGCATCGCCATAATCGCTATAGCGCACATCGGCGGTAGCAAGCTGGCGCGGGCCCAGCGCGATAGGCTCGGCCAGCGTCATTTCGCGGGTGGGGCGTTGGATGCCGTAAAAGATCAGCGTCTGGCGGGGTTGGCCGGTGAACTTGCCGCCGCGATACTGCGCCAGCCAGTTGCCGGTGGGCGCGCTGACCAGAGTCTCGTCACGCGCCAGGCTGAACTGGAACCGCACCTTCTCGTCGCCAAGGCTCAACGTGGTGCCGACACCCAGGCGCCCGAGAAAGCCGAAATTGTCGAGTGGCAGGCTGATCTCGCGTGCTGCCGCGCTCGCCTCGCCAAGCCGGAAGGTGACCTTCTTGTAAGGCAGCGAAGCAGGGCTGATCGTACCGTCGGCGATGGTCGAGCTCTGCCGATCGGTCCAGAAGATGCGCTGCTTCTTCTCGCCTGCGCCATAATCGACCCGGTGTACCGACGAGTTGCCGTTGATCTTCTCCGGCCCCACCATGCTGCGAAACGCGATCATGCCGGGCTTGAGGCCAAGTTTCGCCGCGACATCGGCGTTGAGCGTCGGCGCTTCTGCGGCTTCGGGCCGTACCTCCAGCCGCAGCGGCTGCCCGTTGATCGTGACATCGATGATGTTGTCGCCGGACAGAACCAGCTCGTCCGGCAGGGCGGGCCGCGCCTCGGCCTGCGCAGAAGAAGCAAGAACCAGTGCAACAATGGTGAAAGTGGAAGCGACCCGCATGTAAAAACTCCCGTGCTGAATGAACACCACGGGAGCTATACTAATATCGGGAATGCTGACCGGCAGATGAACTGCCGTGCGTTACGCTCAATAATTCGCGCGTGCCAGCAGCGACGCCTTGGCCGCCTGATATTCCGCCGTCAGACGGGCAACCATGTCGGCAACGGTATCGACCTTGCCGACCGCGCCGATGCCCTGGCCGCTGCCCCAGATATCGCGCCAGGCCTTGGCTTCGGTATTACCCCCCGAACCGAAGTTCATCGTGCTGTAATCGCCCTTGGGCAGATTGTCGGGATCGAGCCCGGCATTGACAATCGACTGGCGCAGGTAATTGCCCGACACGCCGGTGAACAGGTCCGAATAGACGATGTCCGCGGCCCGCCCTTCGACGATGCCGTTCTTGTAGCCGTCGGTCGCGCGCGCCTCTTCGGTGGCGATGAAGGCAGAGCCGATATAGGCAAAGTCCGCGCCCATCGCCTGGGCCGCCAGGATCGAGGCACCGCAGGCGATCGATCCGGAGAGCGCGATCGGCCCATCGAACCAGCTGCGGATTTCCTGCATCAGCGCGAAGGGCGAGATGGTGCCGGCATGGCCGCCCGCGCCTGCGGCGACAGGGATCAGCCCGTCCGCGCCCTTTTCGATCGCCTTGCGCGCGAAGCGATCGTCGATCACGTCGTGCATGGTGATGCCGCCCCAGTCGTGCACCGCCTTGTTCAGGTCCTCGCGCGCACCGAGCGAAGTGATGATCATCGGCACCTGCCACTTGGCGCAGGTCATCAGGTCGGCTTCGAGCCGGTCGTTCGACTTGTGCACGATCTGGTTGACCGCGAAGGGTGCTGCGGGCTTGTCCGGGTTGGCGCGGTTATATTCGGCCAGCTCTTCGGTGATCTGGTGCAGCCATTCGTCAAGCTGTGCCTGAGGGCGCGCGTTGAGCGCCGGGAACGAGCCGATCACGCCCGCCTTGCACTGGGCAATGACGAGCTCCGGCCCAGAAATGATGAACAGCGGCGACCCGATGACGGGCAGGCGCAGGTTGTCGCAAAGCGGGGATGGCATGGTCATGGCGGGGACATTAACCTGGGTTTCGTTGGTGTCCAGAGGCAATTAAGCGTGCGATTAAGTTTTGATTGGGGATGGGTTTGGAAGGACAAAATCCTCCCCCAGCTCGTCTGGGGGAGGGGGGACCATCCGCAGGATGGTGGCGGGGCTCTTTCCGATGCTTGCTTGGAGAGCCCCACCACCATTTGCTGCGCCAACGGTCCGCCTCCCCGAGACAAGCTCGGGGAGGACTTAGAGCTCCTCCAGCGCGCTCAGCACCGCCTTGATCGAGGCGGTGGCGACGTCTTCATCGACGCCGACGCCGAAACAGGGCGACCGGCCATCGATCGCGCATTCGACATAGGCCGCAGCCCTCGCCTTGGAGCCCGAGCCGATGGCGTGCTCGCGATAATCGGCAATATCGATCGCGATGCCGAGCGCCGAGGATAGCGCATCGACCACGCCCGAGATCAGCCCGTTGCCGCGTCCGCTGACTGGAATTTCCTGCCCGTTCGCCAGGATGCGCCCGACGAACAGCCGGTCGGAACCCGCCTTGCGCTCCTCATAATCGACCAGCCGGTATTTGCCGGTGCCGTCAAGGTGATAGCGCTGCTGAAAGGCCTGCCAGATATCGCTCGAGCTCAGTTCCACGCTCTTCGCATCGGCAAGCGCCTGCACGGTCTTGCTGAAATCGGCCTGGAGCCGCTTGGGCAGCTTCAGCCCCTGATCCTGCTCGAGCACCCAGGCGACACCGCCCTTGCCCGACTGCGAATTGACGCGGATCACCGCCTCGTAGCTGCGCCCGATATCGGCCGGGTCGAGCGGCAGATAGGGCACGGTCCAGAGCCGGTCGTTGCGCTTTTCCTGCGCGGCAAAGCCCTTCTTGATCGCGTCCTGGTGGCTGCCCGAAAAAGCGGTGAACACCAGTTCGCCCGCATAGGGGTGCCGCTCGGGCACCTTCAACTGGTTGCAATATTCAACCGTCTTGACGATCTCGTCCATGTCCGAAAAGTCGAGGCCAGGGTGCAGCCCCTGCGTGTACATGTTGAGGCCCAGGGCCACGAGATCGACATTGCCGGTGCGCTCGCCATTGCCGAACAGACAGCCCTCGATGCGGTCCGCACCCGCCATCAGGCCGAGCTCTGCCGCAGCGATGCCCGATCCGCGGTCGTTATGCGGGTGCAGGCTGATGACGACGCAATCGCGCTTGCTGATATGGCGGCACATCCATTCGATCTGGTCGGCATAGATATGCGGGCCGGCAGCCTCTACCGTGGCGGGCAGGTTGAGGATCAACGGCTTGTCGGGCGTCGGTTGCAACACCTCCATCACCGCCTCGCACACCTCCAGGCTGAAATCGAGCTCGGCGGTGGAGAAGGTTTCCGGCGAATATTCGAAATGCCAGTCGGTCTCAGGGTATTTTGCCGCCTGTTCCTTGAGGATGTTCGCGCCCTCGACCGCGATCGCCTTCACGCCCGCGCGATCGAGCCCGAACACGATCTCGCGCCAGGCCGGGGACACGGCATTGTACAGGTGGACGATGGCGCGGTGGACGCCCGCCAGGCTCTCGAAGCTGCGCTCGATCAGGTCGCGGCGCGACTGGGTGAGCACCTGCACGGTGACGTCCTGTGGGATCTTGCCGCCATCGACGAGGCCGCGGATGAAGTTGAACTCGGTCTCGCCGGCAGACGGGAAACCGACCTCGATCTCCTTGAGGCCGATCTTGACCAGCAGGTCGAAGAAGCGCTGCTTCTTCGCGCCGTCCATCGGATCGATCAGCGCCTGGTTGCCATCGCGCATGTCGGTGGAAAGCCAGCGCGGGGGCGCGGTGATGACCGCATCGGGCCAGGTCCGGTTGGGCAGGTCCACGCGGGGGAACGGCCTGTATTTCTGCGAAGGATCGGTGAGCATCGGCATGAGAGAAGCGCCCTGTCTGGATGGTTGTGCGATAGGCAGGCCGGGGCATGAGCGCAACCGGCTTTGCGGGTGTTCCGGGATGGAAATGCCCTTAGGCGCGGGGCACGCCAGACTGGCGCGCACAAGGTCAGCCGCGCCTAAGGGCGCGTAAGTCGCAGACCAAGAAGGAGGGCGTGGGGCATCATTTCGGGCGCTTCATTGCGTCAAATGGGTCCTGAGCGCAATAAAAAAATCATTCGCCGAGTCCTGAAACCTGAGCCGCGCTTCGGGCGAACCGCAGGCCATTCCCTGACTCGAAAGGTATTCCAGCGATGAAACACATGATGACGGCGCTCGCCCTCGCGCTTTCCGCAACCGGTCTTGCGATGGGCAGCGCAGCCCTGGCAGGACCGGTCTATACCGGGCTGCAGGGCGATGTCGCGGTCGGTGGCTATGACGCCGTGTCCTATTTCACCGGCGACGGCACGCCTGCCAAGGGCTCGTCCGAATTCGCGGTGCGCCATGGCAATGCCGTCTATCATTTCGCAAATGCCGAAAATGCCGCGAAATTCCAGGCGGACCCGGCGCATTACGCGCCGCAATATGGCGGGCATTGCGCCTGGGCGATGGCGCGCGGCTATCTTGCGCCGGGCGATCCGCTGCAATCGCGCGTAGTCGATGGCAAGCTGTACCTGAACTTCAACGCCGAGGTGAAGGCCAAGTGGCTGCAGGATATTCCGGGCTTCATCGCGAGCGCCGACAGGAACTGGCCGGGCTTTCCCGACGACGCGAAATTCGGGGGGTAGCCTATATCCACTTCCGCTCAGCCTGAGCAGCGGGCGCAGCCCGCGTCCGTCGAAGGCCCCGCAATACGGCTGGCGTAGGCGCGTGGCCTTCGACAGGCTCAGGCTGAGCGGCGTGGGTTCAAGCGTGTTGCGTTACTGCTTCTCGAACGCCACGCTGATGTCGAGCTCGACTTCGTCGCTCACCACCGGCAGGCCATACATGATACCGAAATCGCTGCGCTTGATCGTCGTCTCGGCCTCGAAACCGATCGTTTCCTTCTTGTTGAACGGGTTGGCGCCTGCGCCGGTGAATTCGGCGTCGAGCACGACTTCCTTGGTCACGCCGTTCAGCGTCAAGTTGCCGGTGATCTTGGCGGTCATTCCGCTGGCGACGACCTTGGTCGAGACGAAGCGCGCATCAGCGGGAGCGGGGCCGAAGAAGTCGGGCTTGCCGCCATCCTTGCCGGCGCGCAGCAGATGGCTGGTGAGGCCTGCGCTTGCCGTCGTGACCTTGGCGACGGGGATGGTCACGTCAACCTTGGCGGCATTGGGATTGGCAGGGTCGATGGTCAGCGTGCCCGCGACATCACCGAAAATGCCGAAATAATCGTTGAAGCCGAAATGGTTGACCTCCCAGCCGATCAGCGAGTGGCCGGGGTCGGTCTTGTAGGTGCCGGCGGTGACGCGCGATGCGTCCTTCTGGCCGGGCAGCTGCATGCCCTGGCCGATCAGCGGCGTGGTGGCGACAGCGGCGGCGAGAGCGAGAATGGCGAGGGTCTTGCGCATGACGAACTCCTTGGGAGGGGGAGGGAAACCGGAAACTGTGGCTCCGAGGCTCCCAAGTCAATCATTGTTCCGCGCAACGCAGCGTTTACGTTTTGCGCTCAAGGCCCTCGCGCACCACGGCATAGACATGGGCCAGCTGTTCGCGCGTTATGCAATAAGGCGGCATGACATAGACGGTGTTGCCCAGCGGCCGGATCAGCACGCCGTGCGCCTTGCCGAACGCGTTCAGACGCACCGCCCAGTTCGACAGATAGCCACTGGTATCGGCAGCAAGATCGAACGCGGCGATGGTGCCGCATTGGCGCGTGCTTTCGACCTCGGGATGCGATGCGATCGCGGCGAGCTCGGAGGCCTGCATCGCGGCCAGCCCATCGATCCGCGCCTGCACCGGCTCGTCGCGCCAGATGGAAAGGTTGGCCACCGCCGCCGCGCAGGCGATCGGGTTGGCGGTATAGCTGCTCGAATGGAAAAAACAGTCGGCGCGGTCCTGCGACCAATGCGCCATGAAGATCTCTTCGCGCGCCATGGTCACGGCGAGCGGTACCGCGCCGCCGGTCAGCCCCTTGGACAGGCACAATATGTCGGGCACCACGCCCGCCTGTTCGCAGGCAAGCAAGGCGCCGGTGCGGCCCCAGCCGGTCATCACCTCGTCGGCGATGAACAGCACGCCATGGCGCGCACAGATCGCGGCCATCTCGGCGAGCACGTGGGGCGGGTAGAACAGCATCCCGCCAGCACCCAGCACCAGCGGCTCAACGATGAACGCCGCCGCCCCCGCCCGGCACGCGGCCTCGAGCGCATCGAGCGTCGCCTGTTCGGCCCCGGTGGCGGGGAAGGGGATGCTGGTCACATCGAACAGCAGCGGCGCATAGGGCCGGTTGAACACGCCGCGCGCGCCCACCGACATCGCGCCGATGGTATCGCCGTGATAGCTGTGCTCCATCACGATGATGCCCTGGCGCGATTCTTTCCGGTTATGAAAATAGCCGAGCGCCATCTTCAGCGCGACCTCGACCGCGGTCGACCCTGAATCGCTGAAGAACACGCGGGTCAGCGCCTCGGGCATGATCGCGGTCAGGCCGCGCGCCAGCGCTTCGGCGGGCTCGTGCGTCCATCCGGCAAAGATGATCTGGTCGAGCCGTTCCGCCTGCTCGCGGATTGCCGCCATGATGCGCGGATGCGCATGGCCGTGCGTCGTCACCCACCAGCTCGAGATCGCATCGATCCACTCGCGGCCATCGGCGCCGTGCAGCACCGCGCCTTGCCCGCGCGCGATCAGCGGAATGTCCTCACCCAAGCCATGCTGGGTGAATGGATGCCAGACGGGAGAATCGCTCATGCGAAATCGGCGATGTCGAAACCGGCGATGAAGGCCGCCCGCAAGGATTCGGGCATGATTTCGGGCAGCATATCGAGCCGACCCAGACGGCGAATGCCGGACATTTGCGCGATCGTCGTCTCGCTGTCGGGCATCGCCTCGCCAATGAATGCGATGCCATGGATCGGCACGCCGCGCGCCTTCAGCACCTCGATCGTCATCAGGCTGTGGTTGATCGTGCCGAGCGCGGTGCGCGCGCAGACGATCACCGGAATCTGCCAGCGCGCGAAGATATCGGCATAGAGCACGGCCCTCGTCACCGGCACCAGCGCGCCGCCTGCGCCCTCGATCACCAGCGGCGCATCGACTTTCGGAGGAGTGAGCGCTTCGGTGTCGATCTCGACACCGTCGATCTCGGCCGAACGGTGCGGCGAGAGCGGGCTCACCAGCCGCCAGGCTTCGGGCAAGGTGGAGCCGGGCACCATGCGCTCGACGAACTGGGTGTCGGTTTCGTCCTCGATTCCCGATTGAACGGGTTTCCAGTAACGGGCGGAAAGCGCCTGGGTCAGCGCAGCACTGAACACCGACTTGCCGATTCCGGTGTCGGTGCCTGTCACAACAAATCGCGGTTTCATGCGGGGGTCATGATCCTGTCGAGTGATTCGGAGAGCGCGCCGATATCACCCTTTGTCACGTTGCGGGTAATCGAAATTCTCAGGCGCGCGGTGCCCTGCGGCACGGTCGGCGGGCGGATGCCGCGAATGTCGAAGCCCTGGCGCTGCAATGCCGATGCGATGCGCATGGTGCGCGCATCGTCGCCGATGATGACGGGCAGGATCTGCGTGTCGGACGGTGCTGCGCCGAGCCTGGGGGCGAGCAGGCTGCGCGCTTCGGCTACACGCGCGAATAGGTCCTCGCGCCAGTCGTCATGGCTCGCCACCAGGCCGATCGCCTTGCGCACCATATGCGCGACCAGCGGTGAGGGTGCGGTGGAAAAGATGAACGGGCGCGCGCGGTTGACCAGGAAATCGATCGCGACGCGGGGGGCGCAGATCAGCGCGCCCTCGCAGCCCAGCGCCTTGCCGCAGGTGTGCAGCGTGATGACATTGGGCTGCCCGGCCAGCGCCTCGGCGAGGCCACGCCCGCCGGTGCCGAACACGCCGGTCGCGTGCGCCTCGTCAATGATCAGGATGGCGTCGTGCCGGGCCGCGACCTGCGCCAGATCGGCGAGCGGCGCGCGGTCACCGTCCATGCTGTAGAGACTCTCGACCGCGATCCACGCGCGCCCGGTGCCGCCAGAGGCGCGCCAGGCGGTGATGGCGTCATCAAAGGCTTGCGTATCGTTATGCGCGGCGGCGCGAATATCGGCCCGGCCCAGCCGCATCCCGTCATGCGCCGATGCGTGGATCAGCGCATCATGGACGATAAGGTCACCGCGCTGCGGCAGGGTGGCAAACAGTGCGGCGTTGGCGGCAAATCCCGTCGCCATGAACAGCGCCGCCTCGGTGCCGTAATGCGCTGCCGCCTCGGCCTCGAGCGCCTCGTGCGCTGCATGGTTGCCGCGCAGCAGCCGCGATCCGCCCGAACCTGCGGGCAGGCCGAGTGCCATGCCTTCGCGCAGGGCATCGTGCAGCAGTGTTGAGCCGGCAAGGCCCAGATAGTCGTTCGAAGCGAAATCCTTGCCCGCTCGAGGCGCAAGCGCGCGCAGCCGCGAACCCCTTTTCAGGGATTCGAGCTGCGCGGCCTGTTCCTCGAAAAACGAGCGGGTCAACGCAAGGTCAGTTCTTGGCCTTGTCCACCAGCTTGTTCGCGCCGATCCACGGCATCATCGCGCGAAGCTGGGCACCCGTCTTCTCGATCGGATGCGCGGCGGCGAGCTTGCGCGCCGCTTTCAGCTCGGGCTGGCCGGCACGGTTGTCGAGCACGAAATTCTTGACGAACCGGCCTTGCTGGATGTCTTCCAGAACGCGCTTCATCTCGGCCTTGGTTTCGCTCGTGATGATGCGCGGGCCGGTGGTGATGTCACCATATTCGGCGGTGTTGCTGATCGAATAGCGCATGTTGGCGATGCCGCCTTCGTACATCAGGTCGACGATCAGCTTCACTTCGTGCAGGCACTCGAAATAGGCCATTTCGGGCGCGTAACCGGCTTCGGTCAGCGTCTCGAATCCGGCCTGGATCAGATGGGTGAGGCCGCCGCACAGCACGGCCTGCTCGCCAAACAGATCGGTTTCGCACTCTTCGCGGAAATTGGTCTCGATGATGCCGCTGCGACCGCCGCCGACGCCCGACGCATAAGCGAGCGCGATGTCATGAGCGTTACCCGAAACGTCGCGATCGACCGCGATCAGGCAGGGCACGCCGCCACCGCGCACATATTCGCTGCGCACGGTATGGCCGGGGCCCTTGGGGGCGATCATGATGACGTCCAGGTCCTCGCGCGCCTCGATCAGGCCGAAATGGATGTTGAGGCCGTGCGCGAAGGCCAGCGCCGCGCCGGGCTTCATGTTGTCGTGATAATCGGCGGCATAGATTGCGGCCTGATGCTCGTCGGGGGCCAGGATCATGACGATATCGGCCCAGGCGGCGGCTTCCGCGTTGCTCAGCACCTTGAAGCCCGCGCCTTCGGCCTTGGCGGCGGTGGCGCTGCCGGGGCGAAGCGCGATCGCGACATCCTTGACGCCGCTGTCTCGCAGGTTCTGCGCATGGGCATGGCCCTGGCTGCCATAGCCGACAATCACGATCTTCTTGTTCTCGATCAGCTTCAGATCGCAGTCGGAATCATAATAAACGCGCATGTTCTTTCCCCATTTCTAGCATTCTGGTCCCCTGCGAAGGCAGGGGCCCATCTCCAGGGCTGTGCGAGATCGGATAGCGCCGGAGATGGATTCCCGCCTTCGCGGGAAACCGGTAGTTGATGAATTACCCCGCCACGGCCCCCCGGGTCATGGCGACGACCCCGGTGCGGGCGACCTCGACCAGCCCGACCTCGCGCATCAGCGCGATGAACTGGTTGATCTTCTCGACCGATCCGGAAATCTCGAACACGAAGCTGTTGGTGCTGGTATCGACCGGACGGGCGCGGAAGATGTCCGCCAGGCGCAGCGCCTCGATGCGATGTTCGCCCGTGCCTGCGACCTTGATCAGCGCCAGCTCGCGCTCGACATGCGGGCCGAGCTCGGTGAGGTCGGCGACGCGATGCACCGCCACCAATCGGTCGAGCTGCGCGATGATCTGGTCGATCACCGCAGGCGGGCTCACCGTCACGATGGTGATGCGGCTGGTCGCATGGTCCTCGCTGATATCGGCCACCGTCAGGCTTTCGATATTGTAACCGCGCGCGGTGAACATGCCGGCGATCGTGGCGAGGATGCCCGCCTCGTTATCGACCGTGACGGTCAGGACGTGCCGCTCGGACGCGGCTTCACGGATATGCATCAGACCAGGGCTTTCGCTTCGTCTTCCATCGTCCCGGCGACTTCATCGCCGTAGAGGATCATGTCGGTATGGGCCGCGCCCGAAGGGATCATCGGCAGGCAGTTGGCGAGCTTGGCGACGCGGCAGTCGACCATCACGGGACCCGGATGATCGATCATCGCCTGGATGCCGCTATCGAGCTCGCTTTCGTCCGAAATGCGGATGCCCTTCCAGCCATAGGCCTCGGCGAGCGCGACGAAATCGGGCAGCGCGTCGGAATAGCTTTCCGAATAGCGGCTTTCATAGGTCAGCTGCTGCCACTGGCGCACCATGCCCATATATTCGTTGTTGAGGATGAAGATCTTGACCGGCAGGCGATATTGCGTCGCGGTGCCGAGTTCCTGGATGTTCATCTGGATCGAGGCTTCGCCCGCAATGTCGATGCACAGGGCATCGGGGCAGCCGAGCTGCGCGCCGATCGCGGCAGGCAGGCCATAGCCCATTGTGCCGAGACCGCCCGAGGTCAGCCATTTGTTCGGCTGTTCGAAGCGGAAATATTGCGCCGCCCACATCTGGTGCTGGCCGACCTCGGTCGAGATGATCGGGCTCTGGTCCTTGGTCAGGGCATAGAGCCGCTCGATCGCCAGCTGCGGCATGATCTCGGACTTGTTCGCGGGATAGGCCAGGCACTCGCGCGTGCGCCATCCGGCGATCCGCGCCTTCCATTCGGAAAAGTCGCGCGGGGCATGGCCGATGGCGTTCAGCTGATCGATGATCTGCTGCAGCACCGTCGCGCAATCGCCGACGATGCCGAGATCGACCCGGACGGTCTTGTTGATCGACGAGCGGTCGATATCGATATGGATCTTCTTCGAATTGGGCGCGAAGGCATCGAGCCTGCCGGTGACGCGGTCGTCGAAGCGCGCACCGACGCAGATGATCAGGTCCGCGCGGTTCATCGTCATGTTGGCTTCATAGGTGCCGTGCATGCCCAGCATGCCCAGCCAGTCGGGATGCTCGGACGGGAAGGCGCCGAGGCCCATCAGCGTCGAGGTGACCGGCGCATTGGTCATCGCCTGAAGCTGACGCAGCAATTGCGTGGCATCCGGTCCCGAATTGATGACGCCGCCGCCCGAATAGATCACCGGACATTCCGCCTCGGTGATCATCCGCGCCGCCGCCGCGATATCGTCGGCTGTGCCTTCCTTCACCGGTGCATAGCGCATGTTCGGGCGGGCAGGGGTGTCGCCATCATGCGCTGCGGTGGCGACCTGGACGTCCTTGGGGATGTCGATCAGCACCGGGCCCGGGCGGCCCTGGGTCGCGATATGGAAGGCCTCGCGTACCGTCGAGGCGAGCCGCGCAGGGTCCTTCACCAGATAATTATGCTTGGTGCAGTGGCGGGTGATGCCGATGGTGTCGGCTTCCTGGAAGGCATCGGTGCCGATCAGCGTGGTCGCGACCTGGCCGGTGATGACGACCATGGGGATCGAATCCATCAGCGCATCGGTGATGCCGGTGACCGCATTGGTCGCGCCGGGGCCGGAGGTGACGAGCACGACGCCAGGCTTGCCGGTCGCACGGGCATAGCCCTCTGCGGCATGCGCGGCGGCCTGTTCGTGGCGCACGAGAATGTGGCGCAGCGACGGGTGGCCGAAAATCGCATCGTAAATCGGCAGCACTGCACCGCCGGGATAGCCGAAAATCACTTCGACGCCCTGCTCGACCAGCGTTTCAACCAATATCTGCGCGCCGCTCAATTCGGCCATGATGCAAGCCTTACTTCGTCATTAAACCGCAGCCCGCTTAGACAAGCTGGGCCGATGTTGCAAAACCATATGCTGCCTTGGGTGCCGCATCCCTGCCTTGAGCAAAAAAGCACCCGGCGCAGACGGGCCGCGCCGGGCAGGGTGAATATGCGACGTGTCAGAAGGGCGCTGGCAGCAACGCCTGACGAGGTCGATCTATGCGACATAAAATGCCGTGTCAACAGCTAAATGCGAAATAAAATATCAAAATATAGTCTATCGCTATCCGAATATGGCTTTGTATACCGTTGCCAGCTCTCTGGCGGCTGGTTGCGGAACCAGGTATATTGCCGCTTGGCATATTGGCGGGTGGCAAGCTGGCCTGCGGCGAGCGCGGCCTCGCGCGTCAGCTCTCCGCGTATCATCCCGGCAATTTCGGGCACGCCGATCGCGCGCATCACCGGCAGATCGGCGTCGAGCCCGCGCGCCAGCAGCGCCTCGACCTCCTCGACCGCGCCCGAGTCGAGCATCGTGGCAAACCTGCGGTCGCAGCGTTCGACCAGCCAATCGCGCGGCGGCAGCAGCACCAGCGGTTTCAGGCTGACCGCACGGCCAATGCCGCCCAGCTTGCGGGCCTGCCAGCTCTTGAGCGTCTGCCCCGTCGATCGCACGACCTCGAGCGCGCGCGCGACCCGGGTGGTGTCCGCCGCATTGAGCCGCGCGGCGGCATCCGGGTCTTCGCTCGCGAGCGCCACATAAGCCTCCGCCACCGGCAGCGCGCGCACCGCCTCGCGAATCGCCGGATCGATCGGCGGGACCGGCGCTATGCCGTCAAGCAGGGTGCGCAGGTACAGCCCCGTCCCGCCGACCAGGATCGGCAGCGCATCTGCGGCATGCGCCGCAGCGATCTCGGTGCGTGCATCCTCCGCCCAGCGCGCGGCGGAACAGGCTTCGGCCCCGTCGATATATCCGAACAGCCGGTGTTCGATCCCGCCCATCTCCTCTTCATCGGGGCGGGCGGAGAGCACGGCCAGATCGGCATAGACCTGCGCGCTGTCGGCGTTGATGATGACCGCTTGCCGCCCGCGATCCTCTAGCCACACGGCATAGCGGACGGCCAATCCGCTCTTGCCGCTGGCGGTGGGTCCGGCAATAAGCGCCAGCGCCGGGCGGATGTCTCCGGCGGTTTCGGGGGAAGTGTTCGTGCCCATCGCCACGCTGATAGCAGCAGACAGCCTGCCTGCGGGAGAGCTAAACGCCGCCGCCGACCGATTGCATGCCGCCGGGCTGGTGATCGGCGAATCGCGCTGGATCGAGCCTGGCAAGGTGGGCGAACTGCACTTCACCGGCGACCGCGCGGCAGGCGATGCCGCGTTGGCCGAATATCGCAACACTGCCGACGTGCTGGTGCTGGACGATGACGCGCGCGGCGTGCGGCTGCTGGTGTCCGACATGGACAGCACGATGATCGCCAATGAATGCATCGACGAACTCGCCGATTATGCCGGGGTCAAACCGCAGGTCGCCGAGATTACCGAGCGCGCGATGCAGGGCGAGCTCGATTTCGAGGCGGCGCTGCGTGAACGTGTCGCATTGCTCAAGGGGTTGAGCGAGCATGTCATCGGCGATTGCCTGGGCCATCGCATCCAGCCGATGCCGGGTGCGCGGGTGCTGGTGCGCACACTGCGCTCGCGCGGGGTGGATTGCGTGCTGGTGTCCGGCGGGTTTCACTCGTTCGCCGACGTGATCGGCGCGGAGCTGGGCTTCAACGCAGTGTTCGCCAACCGGCTGGTGATCGAGCATGGCCATATGACCGGCGCGCTCGAAGGCGGAATCGTTGACGCCGCGCGCAAGGCGGCGATCCTGATGGAGCAGGCGGCGGGGCAGCGGATCGATGCCGCGCAGGTCATCGCGCTGGGCGACGGCGCGAACGATATCCCCATGCTCAAGGATGCAGGGACGGGCGTTGCCTATCACGCCAAGCCCGCCGCGATCGCCGCCGCCGACGCCCATATCGCGCATGGCGACTGGACCGCGCTGCTCCACGCCTTGGGCATCGCGCGGGGTGATTGGAGCGAATAGGGGTTGGGGTGTGTTCGACCGACCGGTGTACTCAGTGGCGGATGAGCTGTTTGAAGTTTAATCCGCTTTTTACTGTAAGTTTTTTGCATCTATCGCGAGAACGGGCAGAAAAACATCTGCGTTCAGTTTGCAAACTCCGTGCTGAATGACCCGGAGGACAGATGTGCTGCGAGCTCTTCTGTCGTGAGGTCCTCAATAAAAGAGGATGTGCCGTCAAAATTCGTTTTTCGATAAGAATCTAACCATTTCAACCGCTTCTCAATTCCCTTAGTCACGGGATCATCAGTCAGTTGCACCGTCACCCGCCTGAGCTTGACGCCCTCGCCGAAACTGGCCGCGAGAGCATCAGGATCGACGCGCTCCACAGTGGTTGGGTCATTGATGTCGCGAAAGCGGACCAGCATCGGGCGGGCAGGCATATCCCTAAGGACGCTGATATTGTTAAAGTTCTTGGGCAGCACGATCGGTCGACGATTTTGCAGCATGGCTTCATATCGCGCTCTGAACGAAGCGTCAGAGTCATATTTGCCATTCTCATCATTAACCCTCACCTGCGGTGCCAGGCGGAACAGGAGATTTGTCGGCCAGTCGACTTCAACATCCGACCGTAGCAGAGCGAACAAGGTGCCGTGCTGCCCCTGATCGATCGTGACGGCCTCGCCGTTGAGGCGATGCCGCACCGCGCCGGGGCTGGGGATGCTGGTGCTGCTGGTCATCGATGTGGACACCTCCACCACGCTGGAGCCGGTCTTCAATCCCTCGGGCGTCTCGACCTCGACCGTTAGCCGATAGCGATAATCGGGCAAGGTGCTGCCGCAACCGGATAGCATCACGACAAGGCCAGCCATCAAGGTCATGACCCCGCGCAAGCCGCCTGAAATGCTCATGATCCGTGCCCCTGCTATCCAGCGCCAATTCCGATGACAGCAAAAATAGCGGCTGAATGTCACCGAGTGATGAATTTTAACAGCGGCTCACTCATTCAGTGTGGAATCAAAAAGGGGCGCGACGATTACTCGCCGCGCCCCTTTTTCGTAACACTCGTGCATTTCCATCGTCATTCCCGCGAACGCGGGAATCCCGCTTTTTGCTTCTGCGATTGAGAAGGAAGCGGGACCCCCGCTTTTGCGGGGGTGACGAGGTGAATGCTATTTGGTGCCAGCCGATCAGCCCTGCAGCAGGCGCATGATCGTCATCGCCTGTTCGCTGCCCGACTGCGGCACGGTTTCGCCGGTGCGGTCGATGATCTTGTCGAAGATACGCGCCACGCCTTCGGGGGTGCGCTCGCCTTCGGGGAGCGCTGCGCCCTGGGTCATGGTGACATAGGCGGCATGGAACGCGCCTGCGCCCGCGCCGATGATCATGTTGGTCGGGGCCTCTTCAGACACCAGATAGAGCGCGGCGGGAACGACGTTTTCGGGCTTGAACTGGGCAAAGGCTTCGGGCGGGAAGATGTCTTCGGTCATGCGCGTTCCGGCGACGGGGGCCAGCGTGTTGACCTTGATGTTGTTCTTCGCGCCTTCCAGGTACAGCGTCTTGGTGAGGCCGGCGAGGCCGAGCTTCGCCGCGCCATAATTGGCCTGGCCGAAATTGCCGTACAGGCCGGTGGACGATGCGGTCATCAGGATGCGGCCGTAATTCTGCTCGCGCATCGTTTCCCACACCGCCTTGGTGCAATAGCCCGAACCGACCAGGTGGACCTTCACGACGAGGTCGAAATCGGCGGGCTCCATCTTGGCGAAGCTCTTGTCGCGCAGGATGCCGGCATTGTTGATGAGCACGTGCACGCCGCCCCAGGCTTCCTTGGCCTTGGCGACCATCTCGACCATCTGCTCGTATTCGGTGACCGATCCGCCATTGGCCATGGCTTCGCCGCCTGCGGCCTTGATCTCCTCGACAACCTTTTCGGCGGCGTCCGAGGTGCCGGTGCCGTCGCGCGCACCGCCCAGATCGTTGACGACAACCTTCGCGCCGCGCGCGGCAAGCTCGAGCGCATAGGCGCGGCCGAGGCCCCCGCCTGCGCCGGTGACGATGGCAACGCGGTCCTTGAAACTGATGGTCATGGCAAGCATCCCTCTCTTGAATGCGCGGCATTGCCACGCGGAATGGCGCGGGTTTTAGCCATGTTGAAGCGCTTGGCAAGCGCCAAGCCACGGGCTTTCAACTTTACGCGTCCGTCAAGCTGGGCTGACGCTACGGCGATCAGGCCAGTTCGCTGTCCAGCGCATAACCGGCAGAGCGCACGGTGCGGATGATATCGGGCTGGCCATTGGCGTTGAGCGCCTTGCGCAGCCGCCGAATATGCACGTCAACGGTGCGAATCTCGATATCGCTGTCATGCCCCCAGACGCTGTCGAGCAGGCGTTCGCGCGAGAACACCCAGCCGGGATGCTCGAGGAAATGGCGCAGCAGGCGGAATTCGGTGGGGCCGAGCGGAATGGTCTGCCCGGCGCGCTTCACCTTGTAGCCCACCGTGTCCATCTCGATATCGGCAAAGCTCAGCGCCTCGCCCGCCAGCGCCGGGCGCACGCGGCGCAGCACGGCATTGACCCGCGCGATCAGTTCGCGCGGGGAGAAGGGCTTGGTGACATAATCGTCTGCGCCGATGTCGAGCCCGCGCACCCGGTCTTCCTCTTCGCCGCGCGCCGACATCATGATGATCGGGATGTTCGAGGTATCGTTGTCGCGGCGCAGGCGGCGGCAGACCTCGATGCCCGACAGGTTCTCGATCATCCAGTCGAGCAGCACGATATCGGGCCGTTCCTCACGCGCGATCAGCATCGCTTCCTCGCCATCGGCGGTCTGGCTGACGCGGAAGCCCTGTTTGTCGAAATGCCAGGACACCAATTCGGCCAAGGCCATGTCGTCTTCAACCAGCAGCAGATGCGGAGTCGTCATCGGTATCGTGCTTTCGTTTCAAAAGGTCCGGTCAGTCGCTGCCGGGCGCCAGCGCGTCGTCGCCGCGCTCGCGCTCGTTCATCGACTGGCCCATGACCGCGAAGTAAACCATCTCGGCCACATTGGTGGCGTGGTCGCCGATCCGTTCGAGATTCTTGGCGATGAACAGCAGGTGCGTGCCCGCGCCGACATGCTCGGGATTATCGATCATGTGCGCGATCAGCGCGCGGAAGATGCTGTTGTAGAAATCGTCGACGGTCTTGTCCTGCGCGCACACCGCGACGGCAAGGTCGGCATCGCGCTTGGCAAAGGCGGTGAACGCATCGTCGACCAGCTGGCGGGTCGCGTCAGCCATGGCGGGCAGCAGCCGCGCGGCATCGATCTGCTGTTCGGCATCGATCAGCAGAACGCGCTTGGCGATGTTCTTGGCATAATCGCCGATGCGCTCGACCACACCCGAAATCTTGAGCGCGGCGACGAGTTCGCGCAGGTCATCGGCCATCGGCGCGCGCAGCGCGATGGTCTGGATCACCATCCGGTCGATCTGCTCTTCCAGCGCGTCGATGCGCTTGTCGCCCTCGACCACCTGGCGCGCCAGATCGTGATCGTTGTTGGCGAGCGCGGTCATCGCACCCTCGACCGCCTTTTCGGCGCGCCCGCCGATCTCCGCGATCAGCCCGCGCAGGGTGATGAGGTCGCCGTCAAAGGCCTTCAGGGTGTGTTCGTTCAGGCTGTGGTTCATCAAGAAATTCCGTTCGTTGCGATGCCAGGCTTGGCGGGGCCCCCGTATCCCCGTGCTGCCGAGCCGTGTCGCTTAAGCATGTGGTGCGCCTCAGCCGTAACGGCCAGTGATATAGTCGCGCGTCCGTTCCTCGCGCGGATTGGTGAAGATATCCGAAGTGTCGCCATATTCCACCATGGTTCCCAGGTGGAAGAACGCGGTCTTCTGCGAGACGCGCGCGGCCTGCTGCATGTTGTGCGTGACGATGACGATGGCGTAGCGGCCGCGCAGCTCGTGGATCAGCTCCTCGATCTTCGCGGTGGCGATCGGGTCGAGCGCCGAGCAGGGCTCGTCCATCAGGATGACCTCAGGGTCGACCGCGATCGCACGCGCGATGCACAGCCGCTGCTGCTGGCCGCCCGAGAGCGCGGTGCCGCTGTCCTGCAACCGGTCCTTCACCTCGTTCCACAGGCCTGCGCGCACCAGCGAATTCTCGACGATCTGGTCGAGCTCGGCCTTGTTGGGGGCCAGGCCATGGATCCGCGGGCCGTACGCCACATTGTCGTAGATCGACTTGGGGAAGGGGTTGGGCTTCTGGAACACCATGCCGACGCGTGCGCGCAGCTGCACCACGTCCATGCTGCTCGAATAGATGTTCTCGCCGTCGAGCGTGATGTCGCCCTCCACCCGCGCGATCGGGATGGTGTCGTTCATGCGGTTCAAGGTGCGCAGGAAGGTCGACTTGCCGCAGCCCGACGGGCCGATGAACGCGACGACATTGTCCATGTCGATATCGATCGACACGCCCTTGATCGCTTCCTTGGGGCCATAAAAGACCCGCACGTCGCGCGCGGACATTTTCGGTTTGGTGGTGGCAGAGGCCAGATTGTCGAGCATGGATCGGGTTACCAGCGGGTTTCGAAGCGGTTGCGCAGGTACACGGCAATCGCGTTCATGGTGAGCAGGAAGACGAGCAGGACGATGATCGCGGCAGAGGTCTTTTCGACAAATCCGCGATTGACCTCGTCCGACCAGAGGAAGATCTGCACCGGCAGCACGGTGGCGGGGTCGGTCAGGCCGTCGGGCGGGGTGGTGGTGAAAGCGCGCATGCCGATCATCAGCAGCGGCGCGGTCTCGCCAAGCGCACGCGCCATGCCGATGATCGTACCGGTCATGATGCCGGGAATGGCAAGCGGCAGGACATGGTGGAACACGACCTGGATCGGGCTCGCGCCGACGCCCATCGCCGCCTCGCGGATCGAGGGGGGCACGGCCTTGATGGCGTTGCGCGCGGCGATGACAATGACCGGCATGGTCATCAGCGCCAGCGTCAGACCGCCGACCAAAGCCGCCGAGCGCGGCATCGACAGGAACTGCAGGAACACCGCCAGACCCAGCAGGCCGAAGATGATCGAGGGTACGGCCGCGAGATTGTTGATCGACACCTCGATCAGGTCGGTGAAGCGGTTCTTGGGCGCATATTCCTCGAGATACACCGCCGCCAGCACGCCGACGGGGAAGGCGAGGAACAGGGTCACGACCATCGTGATCAGCGAGCCCTTGAGCGCGCCCCAGATGCCGACGCGCGCCGGATCGGTGCCGTCAGAGCCGGTGAGGAACTGCATGTTGAAGCTCTGCCGCACTTCGCCCGCCTTGGTGAGCGCGGCATAATCGCGCTCGGCTTGCGGTGTCGAACGATCCTTGGCAGCGCGGTCGATATCGGCAGAGGTCGGCAGCCAGAAGCTGGTCTTGCCCATCACCAGATTGGGATTTTCGACCAACTGGTCGCGCAAGGCGGTCCAGGCGGTGCTGGCGAAATAGCGCGCGCCGTCCTCGCCATATTGCGCCTGCACGGCATTGTCGAAGATGCGGCGAACGTCGATCGAGGCCATGGTGGCGCGAAGCTGCGGCCCGGTCAGCTGATCGGGCGAGATGCTGCCGGTCGCGGCGGGCAGGTCAATGGTCAGCGTCGCCTCGGTGGTCACGAAACCCTTGGCCCCGTTGCCGATCATCACGACGAGCAGGAAGGCGAGAAACAGCGACGAGGTTGCGACCGCAGCCAGGCCGAGGAACTTGAACCGGCGCTCGGCGGCATAGCGGCGCGCGATCCGCTTCTGCATGGCATCGCCCATCCAGTCGGTCTTGCGCGACGAAGGGCTTCCTGTCTGGGGCGTGGCGGTCATGGTCAGGGCCTCAGTCATACGCTTCCCGGTATCTCTTGACGATCTGCAGCGCGACGATGTTGAGCAGCAGCGTGACGACGAATAGCGTCAGGCCGAGCGCGAAGGCGGCGAGCGTCATCGGGCTGTCGAAATCGGTATCGCCGGTGAGCAGCTGGACGATCTGCGTGGTGACGGTGGTGACGCTGGCGAAGGGATTGGCGGTGAGGTTCGCGGCCAGGCCTGCGGCCATCACCACGATCATCGTCTCGCCGATTGCGCGGCTGACCGCGAGCAGCACGCCGCCGACCACGCCGGGGAGTGCCGCGGGGATCAGAACCTGCTTGATCGTCTCGCTCTTGGTCGCGCCCATGGCGAGCGAACCGTCGCGCATGCTGCCGGGCACGGCGGCGATGCTGTCATCGGCCATGGAGGAGACGAACGGGATGATCATCACACCCATCACCAGGCCCGCGGCAAGCGCCGATTCGGACGATGCGTCGGTGATGCCGATCGACACGGCAAAGCTGCGCAGCGCAGGCGCGACGGTCAGCGCGGCGAAATAGCCATAGACCACGGTCGGCACGCCCGCGAGAATCTCGAGGATCGGCTTCATCCACTTGCGCACATTGGCGCTGGCATATTGAGTGAGGTAGACCGCGCTCATCAGCCCGAGCGGGATCGCGACCAGCATCGCGATGATCGCGCCGATGAACACCGTGCCCCAGAACAGCGGCACCGCGCCGAAGCCGGTGGCCTGGCCATCGACGACCTTGTCCGACGGGTTCCAGTCGAGCCCGAACAGGAATTCGAACGGCGAGACCATGCCGAAGAAGCGGATCGTCTCGAAGATCAACGAGGCGACAATGCCGAGCGTCGCCAGGATCGCGATCAGCGAGGCGAGCAACAGGCCGAACATCACCGTGCGCTCGACCTGGGTGCGTGCGCGGAAATCCGGGCGGATGCGGGTAAAGGCAAAGGCGCCGCCGGCAAAGCACAGCAGGAAGGCGGCGAGCGCGCCGATCATCGCATATTTGCTGTCCGCGGCTTCATAGAGCGGGGCGAGCCTGACTGCGGCGTCGTTGAACACCTTGAGGTCGGGATTGTGCGACAGCGCGCGCGCTTCGGACAGAATCGCGGCACGCTCGAAAGCATCGGTGGGAAGCCCTGCGGCCAGCGGGCTTTCGAGCACCTGGTAGCTGCCGAGCGCCGGCGCGATGGTGCTCCACACCAGCAGGAACAGGATCGCGGGAACGACCGCCCACATCGCGGCATACCAGCCATGATAGCTGGGCAGCGAATGGACGCTGGCAACACCCGACTGGATGAAGCGTCCGGCACGCGCGCGGGCGAAGACCCAGGCGATCAGGCCGAGGCCCGCAATCAGGAAGAAAGTGGCGGTGATGGTCATGACACTGCTTATTTCAGGTCCGCGCCGTCGAGCGCGGTGAGCGACTTGATGCGACCGAGCATCTCGGTACGGGTCTTGTCGGGCGCGGCGATCAGGCCGATCCGGGTGAGATAGCCCTCGTGCTCCCCGCCGCGCAGGAATTCGGCGACGAATTCGCGCAGGCCCGGGATCACGTCGACATGCTTCTTCTTCACATAGATGTAGAGCGTGCGCGCGCCGGGATAGGTGCCGTTCTCGATCGTCGCATAGCTCGGTTCGACGCCGCCGATCGGCACGCCGCGCACGGTGTCGGCATTGTCGGCCAGATAGCTGTAGCTGAAGATGCCGACCGCATCGGGGTTGGTCGAAAGCTTCTGGACGATCAGGTTATCGTTCTCTCCGGTATCGGTATAGGCCTGGTCGGTGCGGATCGAGTGGCAGATGTCCTCGAACTTTTCCTTGTCGCTGTCCGACAGCGCCTTGATCGCGGGATCGGTCTTGCAGCCCTTTTCCATGATGATCTCTTCGAGCGCATCGCGCGTGCCCGAGGTGGCGGGCGGGCCGAAGATGTTGATCCGCGTATCGGGCAGCGCCGGATTGATATCCGGCCAGCGCATCGCGGTATTGGGGCCCTTGCCGAACGGCTGGGCGGCGAGCGCGGTGTAGAATTCCTCGACCGTGAGCGACAGCTTGGGTCCCTTGGTCGACTGGGCGAGCGCGATGCCGTCAAAACCGATCACGATCTCGATCACCCCGTCGACGCCATTGGCCTGGCAGCGTTCGAACTCGCTCTTCTTCATCCGGCGCGAGGCGTTGACGATGTCGGGCGTCTTCGCGCCGACGCCCGCGCAGAACAGCTCCACCCCGCCGCCAGTACCGGTCGATTCAAGGATGGGCGAACGGCGCTCGGGATCGAAATTGACGAATTCCTCCGCCACCTTCTTGGCAAAGGGGAAGACGGTGGATGAGCCGACGATGCGAATCTCGCTGCGGCTGCTGCCCTCGCTGGTCGACGCCGGGTCCTTGCATCCGGCCAGCAAAAGCGCCGGAAGGCAGGCAAAGGCGAGCTTCCTGATCAACACGTCGACCCCTCTCTGGGCAAGAACATCAGCCGCACGTCCGGCCATGAAGGCGGCGGCAGCGGACATGGCAGAATCGCGCGACGCGGATCATGCCTTTGCCTGGCCCCCTTCCGTTGAGGCCGTTAGGGAGGGGCCGTTGCCCGAACATGACAATCAGGTGACGCTTTTGTGACAGCGCTTCCGGCGGGTCCGGACGGTGGCGCCTCAGGCGGGCAGCGCGGGCTCGTCGGCCGGTGCGGAAGCATCGCCCTGAGCCCCGCGCGGATCGGCGGGCAGGGTGATGGTGATGGTCGTGCCCTTTTGGACTTCGCTGTCGATTTCCAGCCGGCCGCGGTGCCGCTCGACGATATGCTTCACGATCGACAGGCCGAGGCCCGTGCCGCCGATCGCGCGGCTGCGGCTCGAATCGACGCGATAGAAGCGCTCGGTCAAGCGCGGCAGATGCTCGGGCGCGATGCCTTCGCCGCAATCGCTGACCGAAAGCCGCAGCAGCGCTCCGTTGCGCGAGGCGCGCAGCCGCATCGTAACCGGCGTGCCAGCCTGGCCGTATTTCATGCTGTTCGACACGAGATTGTGCAGCAGCTGCGAAAGCTGCGCCCGGTCGCCGCGCAGCGGCGGCAGGTCGGGGCCGATATCGACGACAATATCCGCGCCGCGCTCGGGCTGGCTCTGGCGCAGCACAGACTGAACCTCGCGCATCAGATCGGGCAGGTCGACAGGCGTATCGGGCACGCGGAACTTCTCCGCCTCGATGCGCGAGAGCGAGATCAGGTCGTCGATCAGCTTCTGCATGCGATTGGCTTCGCGGAACATCACATTGAGGAAGCGAGCGCGGATCTCGGGATCGTCGCCAGCTTCCTTGTCTTCCAGCGTCTCGATAAAGCCCTTGATCGAGGCGAGCGGGGTGCGCAGCTCGTGGCTGGCATTGGCGACGAAATCGGTGCGCATCCGCTCGACCGCATAGACGCCCGAGCGATCCCAGAGGTGCAATATGCGTTCGCCGCCGGGCATGTCGCGCACCAGCATTTCCCAGCGCTGGTCGCGGCTGCCGATGCCGACCAGCTGGATCGGCCCTTCATTGGCCAGGCTCGCCTCTGCCAGCAGATCGGCCGCTGCCGGATGGCGGATGACCAGGCGGATATCCTCGCCGACGCAATATTCGCCCAGCAGCTTGCGCGCGGCGCTGTTGGCGCGGCGGACATTGGTGCCGGTCAGCACCAGCACCGGGTCGGCCAGCCCGTCGATAAAGCTGGTAAAATCGCGATGCTGGCTGATCGGCTTGACCTCGGGCTCGCGGATCGGGGCGGCGGCCTGGGGGTTGTGCTTGGCCGGGTTCGAAAGGTCGGCCATGATGACGATCGCAACGATGCCTGCGGCGAAGCAGATCATCGCCTGCTCCATGCCGTTTGTGCCGAACTGGCTGATCGCGACCCCTGCGCCCAGCACTGCTGTCGCGAGGAGGAAGCGGCCGCCGTTCAGTCCCGTTCCGCTGGCCTGTCCCATGTCGCGCGGGCTATACCAGCCTTGGCTGGGCCGCGCCATCGATGATCGGGGCGGTGCGCATTTTCATGGCGGTGGCTTGCCTTGTCCCGGCAAAGGACAGCCGATCAAAGGCCTTGCCTTTGCGCCGGTGACGGGTCTTTAGTCTTTTCGGCCGATATTTGCGCTGCGATTTTGCGCGTTTGGGACGATGAAGATGCACGCTGACGACAGCAACATGGATGGCTCCACCCCCAGCGATTCGGGTGTTGGACCTGCGCCTGTCGATGCGGCCCGCAGGACGCTGCTGATCGGGGCCGTCGCCACATCGGCCGTGGTCAGCATCCGCCCCGCGCTGGCACAGACCGCAGGATCGGTGCTCAACTGCCAGATCCCGGTGCCCGAGCGCGGCAAGGGCATGTATATCGACCCCACCGGCAAGCTGGTGACGCCCGACACGCCTGGCGCCTTTCCGCCGTCGCCGCGCGACTTTACCGGGGAAGAGGTGCGCAAGGCGCTGCAGGGCAGCAACCTGCCGGGCACCACGCGCGAACAGTCGCAGGCTTATCTCAACTATATCCGCAAGCTGCAGAACGGGCAGAGCGGCTTTACCTGCTATGCTTCGCTGCAGATGCCGCGCCGCTGACCCGAGGCGCAGGCGGTGAGCGAGCGTGCCTATGCTGCCTTGCCCGGCCATGCGCTCAAGCGCGTAAGGCTCGGCGGGCTGGAGGCGATCTATCACGCGCCTTCGGGCATCACGCATCTGCTGGCCGAACCCGTGCCCGAACTGCTCGATGCGCTGGATGCTGTCGGAGCAGGCACATTTGTCACAGCTGAGCGGCTCGTCGCGCAGATCGCCAGGCGATTCGATCTGCTCGGTGACGACCCGCAGGAGCGTCCCGAAACGGTACTTGGTGAGCGGCTGGCAGAGCTTGCCGCGCTGGGACTGGTGCGCGTGCGCGCGCAGGCGTGACACACTTGCATCAGCGCGATGTAAATCCGCATCGCTCGAGGGCATAGGCCCCCGTTTCCATTTTGTCCGCAGGGCCGCAAACGATATGGCACTTGCCATGCGCCATGCCTGTTTCATCACTGTCGGACCGGCCCGATTCCGCATCGGCAGCGATTGGCGCGCGCCGATCGATCAGCTGCGCGCGCTATATGCCGACTATCCGATGGAAGAGGTGGTGCCCGATTTCACGGTGCGGCTGCAGGCAACATCCGCGCTGCGCCGCTATGTCCGCCCGCAGGTCGCCATTGCGGGCGATTTCACGCTACCTGATGCGCTGCCATTGCCGCTGGAACAGGGGCTGCTTGCAGCGGAAATGGCGATGAACCTGCAAATGGCGCTGGGCTGGCGGCGGCATCTGCTGCTTCACGCCAGCGCCGTGTCGCGTCAGGGCCGGGCTGTCGTGATGACCGGGCTGTCGGGCGCGGGAAAGTCGACGCTGTCGGCGCTGCTCGCCGAACGCGGCTGGCGCTTCCTCGGCGACGAATTCGTCCTGCTCGATCCCGATAGCGGCAAAATCGCGCCGTTTCCGCGCCCGGTGAGCCTCAAGAACCAGGCGATCGCAGCGATGGAGCGCGAGGTCGATGACGAGACGCGCTTCGGCCCGGTGCTGCGCGATACGCCCAAGGGCACCATCCGCCACCTGCGCCCGCGCACCGAATGGATCGAGCAGATGGCGCGCGAGACAAGGCCTGGCCTGCTGCTCTTCCCGCGCTTCGGCTTCCCTCGCGCGGTGCGCCGCATGGACGAGGCGGAGAGCTTCGTGCGCCTGACCCAGGCGTCGACCAATTATGTCGCTTTGGGCGAGCGCGGCTTCGATGCGCTTACCGGCTTCGTGCGCTCGGTTCCCGCCTGCGCGATCGACTATGCCACCGGCGACGAGGGCGTCGAACTGGTCGAACGACTCTGGTCCGAACAGGGGGCCAGAATGGGGGGCCAGTTTGGAGACGGGGCGGCCGCAGCGGCATGATCGACGGCTGGTCGGTTGCGCGCGCGCTCACCGATCCCGCATCGGTCGCCCGGCTCGATGCCGCCGGCTGGACGCGGCTGCTGTCCACTGCCCGTGCGCTGTCGCTGATCGGAACGCTGGCCGAGATCATGGCCGACCAGCCAGTGCCTTTCCCCACGGCGCGGGTGCTTGCCGATGTGCGGCTTTCCAACCAGGCCGGGCTGCGCCAGGCCTTGTGGGAAGCCGAATGCGCGCAGATGGCGCTGGCCTGCTATCCGGGTCGCGTCATTCTGCTCAAGGGCACCGCCTTTGCCGCTGCCGGGCTCGATGCCGCCATGGGGCGGTCGATCGGCGATCTCGACATTCTCGTCGCGCGCGAAGGGCTCGATCAGGTCGAGGCGTCGTTGCTGCAGGCGGGCTGGGAATGGGTCAAGCCCGATCCCTATGACGATGCCTATTACCGGCAATGGATGCACGAGCTGCCGCCGCTGATCCATGGCGAGCGCGACCGGATGATCGACGTGCACCACACCATCCTGCCGCTGACCGCCGGGCCGAAGCCCGATGCCGCGGCGCTGATCGCCGATGCGCGGGAGCTGTCGTCGGGCCTGTATGTGCTCTCGCCTGAGGACATGATCTGCCATGCCGCCGCACACCTGATCGCCGATGGCGATTTGTCGGGGGGCATGCGCAACCTGTGGGACATCGACCGGCTGGTGCGGCAGTTCGTGGCGGAGGACGCCGGCTTTTCAGACCGGCTGGCGGAGCGGGCGAGGCTGCACGGACTGACACGGCCGGTGGAACGCGCGTTGCGGCTGACCTATCGCCTTTTCGGTACGCCCGCCATCTGGCCGATCCGTCCGGCAGTTACCGACGCCCTGTTCCTGCGCCGGATCACGGCGGTCGATGGCTGGGGGCGCAAGACGCGCAAGCTGACGCGCCAGGGCTTCTATATGCGCTCGCACCTGCTGCGCATGCCGCCGGCGATGCTGGCGCGCCATCTGTGGACCAAATGGCGCAAGGGGCATCGCGGGTAGACTGCACCTCCGCGAGTAGGCAAAAATCTTCGTTTGTCCCGAGCGAAGTCGAGGGACCCATGTTTGAACGGTTGCGATCACGTCCCTCGACTTCGCTCGGGACAAACGGCTGGGTCCGATACTGAACGGCCTATTTCGCCGCAATCCGCTCCAGCGTGGGGATGAACTCGTCATAATGGTCGATGATCGCATCCGCACCCAGTTCGTCCACCGGCTGGTGCAGGAAGCCGAAGCTGACCGCGACGCACGGAATGCCGGCATTGTGCGCGGCCATCACGTCGTAGATGCTGTCACCGATGAACGCTGCGGGAGTCGCTCCTGGCTCGCCGCCGCAGCGGCGGATCATCTCGTCGATCGGCGCGCGGTCTGGCTTGGACTTGCCCTTGCCCATGGTGTCGCCGCCGATGACGCAGGCGAACCGGTCGATCAGCCCGACCTCGGTCAGCAGCTTGACCGCGAACCGCTCGTACTTGTTGGTGACGATGGTCATTTTCACGCCCATCGCATCGAACCGCGCCATGCAATCCAGCAGGCCGGGATAAGGTGGGGAGCCGCTGCCCAGATTCTCGCCATAATGGTCGAGCAGGATCGGCAGATACTCGCGCAGCGCTTGCGGATCGCTATTGCCGGCACGCTCCAGGCCCACCTGCAGCATGTGCTTGGCACCCAGGCCCACCATTGGCTTGATCTCTTCCTGGGTGAGCGGCGGCAAGCCGGCGAGGCCCAGCGTGTGATTGACCGAAACGGTCAGTTCGGGGCTGGTATCGAGCAGCGTACCATCGAGATCAAAGCCAATGATTTGGTAGGGAAAGTCTGTCATGGGGCAGTGCATCGCCCGAAAAAGGTGGCGGATGCAAGCAGTTCGTGCCAAGGGTAAATACGATCTGCTTTGGGAAACGCGGAGAACGTTACGAAATGGCTGAGCAGCCGCTGGCAGCAATCATTCTGGCAGCGGGCCAGGGAACGCGCATGAAATCGGAGCTGCACAAGGTGCTCCATCCGATAGCAGGGCAACCCATGCTGCATCATCTGCTAGACAGCCTGGAGGCGGCGGGGGCCGCTCGCCAGGTGGTCGTGGTGGGGGCGCGTCGCGAACAGGTGGAGGCCTCGGTCGCGCCGCGCGGTGTGGACATAGCGCATCAGGCCGAACAGCTTGGTACGGCGCATGCCGCATTGCAGGCAAAGCATGCATTGGCGGGGTTCGACGGCATCGCGATCGTCTGTTTCGGCGATACGCCTTTTCTGCGCCCTGAGACCATTGCCAGGCTCAGCGACCGGTTGCTCGCCGAAGATGGCCCACGTGTCGCGGTGCTGGGCTTCGTGCCTGAGGACGCCAAGGCCTATGGCCGGATCATCGCCGATGCCACAGGTTCGATCTCGAAAATGGTCGAGTTCAAGGACGCGACCGATGCCGAGCGCGCGGTCAGGCTGTGCAATTCGGGCGTTACCGCCGTGCGCACCACCGATCTTTGGCCGCTGCTCGAACGCGTCGGCAACGACAATGCGGCGGGTGAATATTATCTGCCCGACATCATCATGCTGGCGCTGGCCGATGGCGACGGGGCGGTGGTGGTCGAGACCGATCCCGACGAACTGATCGGCATCAACAGCCGCGCCGAACTGGCGGAAGCCGAAAGCATCTGGCAGGCCCGTCGACGGGCGCAGGCGATGGCTGATGGCGCAAGCCTGATCGCGCCTGAAACCGTGTGGTTCGCACATGATACCGTTGTCGGGCGCGATGTCGTGATCGAGCCCAATGTCGTGTTCGGCCCCGGCGTGACCATCGCCGACAATGTGGTGATCCACGCCTTCAGCCATATCGAAGGGGCGACCATCGCCAGCGGCTGCACCGTCGGCCCGTTCGCGCGGCTCCGCCCCGGCGCGGACATGCGTGAAGGCGCGAAGGTCGGCAATTTCGTCGAGATGAAGAAGGCGGTGCTGGGGCCGGGGGCCAAGGCGAACCATCTGACCTATCTGGGCGATGCCACGGTCGGCGCGAACGCCAATATCGGCGCGGGCACGATCACCTGCAATTATGACGGCTATTTCAAATACCAGACCGTCATTGGCGAAAACGCGTTCATCGGATCGAACAGCGCGCTGATCGCCCCGGTCAGGATCGGCCGCGATGCGATCGTGGCAGCGGGCAGCGCGGTATCGCGCGACGTCGCCGATGGCGAGTTGCGCCTGGTCCGCGCCGAGCAGCTGGTCAAGCCCGGCTGGGCCGACCGCTTTCACGACGCGATGCGCAAGAAGAAGCGCGAGGGGAAGTGAGGGGGCATCCGCTCTTCCCGGTTTTTGTGGCGTGCTTGGTGTTGCTTGCTGGCATCGTGTTGACGGTGTGGCGCGTGGTTGCTTGCGAAACATCTGGTGGGGTAATCACTTCGGCCACCCGGTTTGGCCAGTGCGCCATGCCTTGACATGATATCATGATATGATATCAGTATATCATCGCCGTTCTGGAGATGACGATCGCATGCGCATACTGACCGAAATCCCCGACGAAGATATCGAGAAGCTCGATGCGATTGCGGCGAAGAGCAGTACGTCGCGGGCAGCCACCATTCGCGAGGCGGTGAAGCTGTATCTGGTTCAGAACGGGGATGACCGCAGCTGGATTCAGCGCGGTGCGGGCTACTGGAAAGATCGCGATGATATCGGCGACGCGGTCGAATATCAGCGCGCCATGCGCGAAGACCGCCGCAGCTATGATGATATCTGATCCGTGTCCGATCCTTTTTTTGATACGAACATCCTCATCGACTGGTTGAAGGACAGAACGCCAGCCATTTCGGAGCTGTCGCGCTATCGCCATCACCGGATCAGCAGGATCGTCTGGACCGAAGTGCTGGCAGGCGAACCGCTGGAAAAACGCGATACCATTCGTCATCTGTTGTCGCCGTTCGACGTGGTCGAAATCGATCAGCGTATCGCCTCCGCGGCAGCCGATATCCGTTTTCGCACCAGGATGAAGCTGATGGACGCCTATATCCTGGCGACCGCTCAGGTGAACGGGGCGATCCTGATTACACGAAATACCAAGGACTTCCCGGCAGAGATGCCGGGCATCCGCGTTCCCTATCTGCTTTGAAAGGCCCATCGTAAATGTGTGGTATCGTTGGAATTCTCGCCCGTCGTGACGTTGTGGGCGATCTGGTCGATGGCCTGAAGCGCATGGAATATCGCGGTTATGATTCGGCCGGGGTCTGCACGGTGCACGATGGCCAGCTGGTGCGGCGGCGCGCCGAGGGCAAGCTGCGCAACCTGGTCGACGTGCTCGCGCGCGATCCGGCACCCGGCCATGTCGGTATCGCGCACACCCGCTGGGCAACGCATGGCGCGCCGACCACCGCCAATGCGCACCCGCATGCGACCGGCGAGGTGGCGCTGGTGCACAATGGCATCATCGAGAACTTCAAATCGCTGCGCGATGAACTGATCGCACGCGGCCGTACCTTCGAGAGCGAGACCGATACCGAGGTCGTCGCGCATCTGGTGAGCGAGCGGATCGAGGCTGGCGACAGCCCGCAGGATGCGGTCAAGGCGGTGTTGCCCCAGTTGCGCGGCGCGTTTGCGCTCGCCATTGCCTTTCGCCAGCATCCCGATCTGCTGATCGGCGCGCGTCTGGGATCGCCGCTCGTGCTCGGCTATGGCGAGGATGAGGCCTATCTGGGATCGGACGCGCTGGCGCTCGCGCCGCTGACGCAGCGCATCGCCTATCTGGAAGAGGGCGACTGGGTCGTACTGACCCGTGAGGGCGCGCAGGTCTATGATGCCGACAACCAGCCGGTCGAGCGCGAGATCACCCTGTCGGGCGTCACCGGAGCGCTCATCGACAAGGGCAATCACCGCCATTTCATGCAGAAGGAAATCTTCGAGCAGCCGGTGGTCGTGGCGCAGACGCTGCAGAGCTATATCCGCTCGGTCGAGCAGCAGGTGGCGCTGCCGCAGATGGACTTCGCGCTTTCGGATATCGAGCGGGTGACGATCATCGCCTGCGGCACCGCCTCCTATGTCGGGCTGATCGGCAAATACTGGATCGAGCAACTCGCACGCGTTCCGGTCGAGGTCGATGTCGCTTCGGAGTTCCGCTATCGCGACCCCGTGCTGACGCCGAACATGCTGGGCGTGGTCGTCTCGCAATCGGGCGAGACGGCCGACACGCTGGCGGCCTTGCGCCATATGAAAGCGGGCGGCGTGACCACGGCCGGCATCATCAACGTGCCGACCAGCTCGATGGCGCGCGAGGTCGATCTGCTGCTGCCGACGCATGCCGGGCCCGAGATCGGCGTCGCCTCGACCAAGGCGTTCACCTGCCAGCTGGCGGTGATGGCGGCGCTGGCGGTCAACCTTGCGCGCGCCAAGGGCAGGCTCGATGCGGCGGAAGAGGCCGAGATCGTGCGGCACCTGATCGAGGCGCCTGCCGCGATTAACGCCGCGCTGGCGCACGATGCCGAGATCGAGGCGATGGCGCACACCATCGCGCAGGCGCGCGACGTGCTGTATCTGGGCCGCGGCCCCGATTATGCGCTGGCGCTCGAAGGCGCGCTCAAGCTCAAGGAAATCAGCTATATCCATGCCGAAGGCTATGCCGCGGGCGAGATGAAGCACGGACCAATCGCCTTGATCGACGAAGCGGTACCGATCATCGTCATCGCGCCTTCGGGTCCGCTGTTCGAGAAGACCGTGAGCAACATGCAGGAGGTCCGCGCGCGCGGCGGCAAGGTGGTGCTGATCTCTGACGCAGACGGCCTGGCGGAAGCGGGTGAGGGGTGCCTCGCAACGATCGAGATGCCCAGCGTGCACCCGCTGATCGCGCCTTTGGTCTATGCCGTGCCTGTGCAGCTGCTCGCCTATCACGTCGCCGTCGCCAAGGGCACCGATGTCGATCAGCCCAGGAACCTCGCGAAATCCGTTACCGTGGAGTGACGGTGGAGCCCTAGCGGCTGGCGGTGGCCGCCCATCGCGCCATGCCCGATTCGAACGCGGTGAGCAGCCTTCGCGGTGCGCTTTCGAGCTGACGGCCGATCCGCGTGATCAGGCTGACCGTGACCGTGTCGATCGTCTCGTCGAGCGGGATGGCGAGCAGCCGCCCGTCGGCGATCTCGGGCCGCGCGGAAAATTCGGGCAGCACAGTGGTGACGCTGCCCGTTGCCGCCAGATCGCGCATTGCCTGGATCGAGTTGATGACGATCGCCGGCTCCAGGAACAGCCGCTGTCGCGCTTCGGCGGTGCGCAGCAGCTGGCGGATGAGGAAATCCTCCGGCCCCAGACAGATCGGGTGCTGCACCAGATCGGCGAGCGAGACGCGTGCCATGCCTGCCAGCGGATGCGTCGGCGCGACCATGACGCGCAGCGGTTCGTTCACCGAAATGCGCACGCGGATATTCGGCTCGGCCGGGGTGTAGAGCACCAGCCCGAAATGCGCTTCGTCCGCCAGCACGCTGCGCACGATCGCGGTGGACGAGGTCACGTTGCTCAGCACCTGCACCTGCGGGTGCTCGCGGTGGAAGCGGTCAATCAACTGGTTGAAAAAGGGGCCGAGAAAGCCCTCGCCCACGCCCAGGCTGACCATGCCGGTGCGTGCCTCGCGCAATTCTTCCATTCGCATCGAGAGCGATTCGCGGCTGGCCATCAGCGAACGGTAATGCTCGATCGCCAGCTCGCCCGCCTGGGTCAGCTGGATCGTGCGGCGGCCGCGCTCGAACAGCGGCATGCCATATTCGAGCTCCAGCTGCGCAACCTGGCGGCTGATCGACGAGGCGGCCACGCCCAGCCGGTCGCCTGCGGCGCGCATCGACCCGGCCATCACGGTTTCGTAGAGGTAACGCAATGCTATATCGGACATGGATCATTCCCTAGAGCCGATGGGGCATGGAAAGCTTGTCGCTTAGTGTTGCCTGATACGCAATGACAATTGGCCTGCGTTGCTATTGATGAAGCACAAGACATCGGCGCAGGGTGACGAGAACACAATTTCCTGGGGGAGTTGCCGAAGGTGGCAGACAAGCGGTCGAGAGTGAACTGGCGGGGTTATCTGCCCGCCATCGTGACGCCGTTCAGCGATGATGGCGCGCTCGATCCGCAGCGGCTGGGCGCGTATCTGGAATGGCTACTGGCCGAGGGGATGCACGGCCTGGTGATCGGCGGCACCACCGGCGAATGGACTAGCCTCTCGCCTGCCGAGCGGCGCGACCTGTTCTCGCTGGTCGGCGCGCAGATGAAGGGCCGGTTGCCGATCATTGCAGGCTGCACCAGCTTCACGCCGCAGGACAGCATCGAACTTGCCCGCCATGCCCGCGATTGCGGCTTCGATGGCATATTGCTGACCCCGCCGCCTTATGTACGCCCGTCCGAAGAGGAGTTGTTCCGGTTCTACAAGACCGTGTCGGACGCCAATGTGCTGCCGATCTGCGTGTATAACTGGCCGCCCGGTACGGGCATCGACATGCCGCCCGAGCTGCTGGCGCGGATTGCCGGGCTGGACGGCGTGGTCGCGCTGAAGCAATCGACCGGCAGGCTCGATCTTTTCGTCAAGACCTTCTTCATGTTGCGCGAAACTGTGCGTATCTTCGGCTTCGCGATGGACGAACACGGACTGACCCTGCTGAACGGCGCCGGTGGCGATGGCACGATGGGCGCTGGCGGCGTGCTCGGCCGCGACCAGCCCGATTTCTACAACCATCTCTGGGCCGGAAATCTCGACGCCGCACGTGCTTGCGGGGCGAAGGACCGGATGATCCTCGACCAGTGGTACACGCCCGATCTGGTCGGCCGGTTCGGCTCGGGCCCGGCCGTGCTCAAGGCCGCCTTTGCCGCGCTCGGCATGCCGGTGGGCGGGGTGCGTGCGCCGCTGATCGATGTCGACGCGCATGGCCGTGCCCAGGTGGAAGCGACGCTGCGCCAGGCCGGCAAGCTGTGAGCGGATGACCGCTCTCGATGTTCTCATCGTCGGCGGCGGATTGACCGGCTGCGCCACCGCCTGGCATCTGGCGGAGCGTGGGGCCAGCGTCATGCTGGTCGAGGCGGGCGAACTCAATGGCGGGGCCTCGGGCCAGAATGCGGGCTCGCTGCATTTCCAGATCGAACGGCGCTTTCTCGAGAACGGGCCCGCGCTGGCCGAGCAGGCGAGCCGGGTGCTCGCGCTCAACCGGCTCGCCATCCAGGACTGGCGTGCGCTCGATCAGCAGTTCGGCCCGGCGATGGAGATCGTCATGCATGGCGGGCTGATGGTCGCCGAGAGCGATGCCGAGGTGGCGCTGATCGAGCGCAAGGCCGCGCGCGAGGCGGAATTCGGCGTGCCGACCGAGTTGCTCGATGGCGCCGGCGTGGCCGCGATCGCGCCCTATCTGTCACCCGGCATCCGCGCCGCCACCTGGCTCGCCGATGAAGGCCATGCCAACCCGCGCACCATCACCCGGCTGCTCGCCGCGCGCGCGATCGAAAGCGGCGCTGAGGTGCGCTCACACACACGGCTCGCCGATGTCGGCCGGTCGGCAAGCGGCTTTCAGGTCACATTGGCCAGTGGCGAGGGGCGCGAGCAGGTCCGCGCCGACCGCGTGCTGCTCGCCACCGGCGCTGCAACCATGAGGACCGGCGTGCTGTTCAATCTACACCTGCCGGTCTTCCCGGCAGGGCTGACGATGACCGCGACCGAGCGGACCGCACCGATGATCGGCCATCTGGTGCAGCATGTCGGGCGGCGACTGTCGATGAAACAGGCCGAAAGCGGCAACATCCTGATCGGCGGCGGCTGGGCCTCGCGGTTGCAGCGCGCCGACACGGGCTTCGACCTTTCGCGGCCCGCGACGATCAATCCCGAGGCGTTGCGCGCGAACCTCAAGGCAGCGGCCGATACCGTGCCGGGCGTCGCCGCGCTCAACATCATCCGCAGCTGGACGGGCATCGTCGCATTGACTGCGGATCAGCTGCCGCTGGTCGGTGCGGTGAGCCGGGTGCCCGGCCTCTATGTCGCAGCAGGCGGATCGGGCTTCACCCTGGGGCCGACCTTCGCGCGGCTGCTCGCCGCCGAAATGGCGGGCGAGTGTGGCGGCGACGGCGAACTCGCGCTGTTCAGCCCCGACCGGTTCGATCATCTGAACGGGTTCATGGGATGAGCCACCGGATCGCCAGCCACCATCCCGAGCCGATCCTCATCCGCGTCGATGGCGCGGAGGTGACCGCACTGCCCGGCGAGATGCTCGCCTCGGCGCTGCTCGCGGCGGACAAGCCGGTGTTCCGCGCCGATCTGGAGGGCCAGGCGCGCGGCATGTTCTGCAACATGGGAACCTGCGGCGAATGCTTCGTGACGGTGGATGTGCCGGGGCGAACGGCAAGGCGGCTGCGGGCCTGCCTGGTTCCGGTCGAGCCCGGCATGGAGGTGCGGCGCGGATGAGCGAGATGTTCGACCTGGCCATCATCGGCGGTGGTCCTGCCGGACAGGCAGCAGCCGAGATCGCCTGTGCGGCGGGCCTCGGCGTCGTCGTGCTCGACGAGCAGCCCCGGATGGGCGGGCAGATCCTGCGCCAGCCGCCTGCGACATTGGGCGTGCGCGACTGGCTGCCCGGCGCGACCTATGACGATCTCAAGGCGCAGCTCCACCGCACCGAGGCGCTGGACGGGCTCGACTGGCGCGGCGGTATCTCGGTGCTCGGGCTGTTCCGACAGGCAGATGGTTTTCAGCTGCTGGCAACGGACCGCGACGGACGGATGACGATTGCCGCGCGCCGGGTGCTGGTCGCGGCGGGATGCTATGACATGCCGACTGCCTTTCCCGGCTGGACGCTCCCCGGCGTGATGAGCGCGGGCGGGGTGCAGGCGTTCCTCAAGAGCCAGCAGGTCGTGCCGGGCAAGCGCTTCGTGCTGGCGGGCACGCATCCGCTGCAACTGCTCGTCGCCGATCAGCTGCGCAAGGCCGGGGCCGATGTCGCCGGCGTGCATTTCGCGCAAGGGCTGGGTGCGATGGCGGGCCAGCTGCTGCGCGATCCGCTGCTGCCGCTCGGCAACTTGCGCCCGTTTCGCGATGCCGCTGCGGCCTTTGCGAACTTGCGGCGCGCGGGCGTGCCTGTGCGCTTCGGGCAGCGGCTGGTCCGTGCGAGAGGCAGCGAGCGGCTCGAGGCGGCGGAATTCGCCGATGGCAGCAGAATCGCCTGCGATGTGCTCGCCACCTGTTACGGATTCCTGCCCCAGGCCGATCTGCCGCGTCAGGCGGGCTGCGCGATGCAGCGCTGCGAGCGCACCGGCGGTATCGCGGCCAAGGTTGATCGCTGGCAGCGCAGCAGTGTGCAAGGCCTCAGCGCGGCGGGCGAGACGACCGGGGTGGCCGGGGCAGAGATCGCGCTGCGCGAAGGGCGGCTGGCGGCGATAGGGATTCTTCTGGCCGATGGGTTGCTGAGCGAAAGCGAGGCAGAGATGCGCGCCGCGCCGACCCGTCGCGAACTGGCGAAATTGCAGCGCTTTGCCGATCTGCTCGCCCGCATCGCCGATCCGCGCGCGGCGATCGCGGGGCTCGCCGACGATGCCACGATCCTGTGCCGCTGCGAGGATGTGACGCGCGGCGCGCTGATCCGCGCGATCAGGGCGACTGCAGGGCCCGAGGATGCAAGCGCACTCAAGCTCGTGTCGCGCGCAGGCATGGGCGTGTGCCAGGGCCGGTCGTGCGAGCATGCGGTGCGCGCGCTGCTCGCCGAACATGGGGCGGCGCCGGGCGGCGGCTTTACCGCCCGCTTCCCGGCGCGTCCGGTGGCGATTGCCGATCTGATCGACTGACGTCCGACCAGATCGACAAGGGCGGTCAGCCGATCGCTGCGGTCGCCTCGATCTCGATCAGGAAATCGGGCATGGCGAGCGCCGCGACGCCGATCAGCGTGTTGGGTGCAGGCACGCCCCCATCGTAGAATGCACCGATCTCGGGCAGCACCACGCCCAGCTTGTCGGGGCTGTGATCGACGATATAGGTGCGCAGCCGCACGACATCGGCCGGGGTCGCACCTGCAGCCTCCAGCACGGCCTTGAGATTGGCGAGCGCCTGGCGGGTCTGCGCGGCGAGATCGCCTGGACCCACGACGTTGCAGTCCTTGTCCCAGGCGACCTGGCCGGCGAGGTGGATGGTCCTGCCGCCGTCCTGCACCGTCGCGTGGGAAAAGCCGAACCCGGTGCTTTCGTAAAGCGAGGGCGGGTTGAGGCGGGTATTGGACATGGCAGGCTCCTTCAATCGACGATTTCGAGGCTGTGGCCAAAGGGGTCGCGGATATAGAGGTTCTTCTTGCCCGCGAGCGGTCCTTCGGTAATCTCGATGATATTCTGCACGGTGCAGCCCCTGGCGGCGAGATAGGCAGCGGCCTTCTCGACATCGTCGACGCGCAGCGCGAGATGATGCCCGCCCGCATCGCAGTTGCGCGGCGGAACCGGGTTACGATCGCCGGGCGCATCATATTGCACCAGCTGCAGGTTCAGATTGCCGACCAGCTCGAGCATAGCGAGCGTCAGCGTGGCGCCCGCGACCCCGACATGCGCCTCCATCCAGTCGCGGCCATCGGGCATCGCCGGGATTTCGCCCGCCGCGAGCGGCCCCATGCGGAACAGCTCGCGCGCGCCGAACGTGTCGGCATAGAAGGCGATCGCCGCTTCGAGATCGGGCACGGTGAACGAGACATGGTCGGCGGCGAGAAAGGCGGGCGCGTCGGTCATCAGGCGGTTTCTCCTTGCGAGGCGAGGGGCGGGTTGAGGGGCAGGGTATCGGTCGCACCGGCGCGGCGCGGGGCGACGAGGCTGATCGCGACGGTGACAATCAGCGCCGCCCCCATGGCGACCAGGCCCGGTTCCCATTCGATGAAATTCGCGGCGATCCAGGCCTCGCCCGGCGGGGTGACGAGCAGCGCATAGCCTGCCACCAGCCCGCCTGCGACCGCAACCGCGCTGGTGCGCGGCCAGAGGAAGGCGAGGAACACGCCCGGCGCGAGCAGGCCGATCGCGCCATAGGCCGACAGCCCGATCTCGACCAGCGAGCGGTTGCCGCCGAGCGTCAGATAGACCGCGATGGCCGCCGCGCCCACCATCGACAGCCGCGAGGCGAGCAGGCCGGCACGATCGCTCAGAGCCGGATAGAGCGGGCTCACGACATTGCGCGCAAAGATCGATCCGGCAGTGAGCAGCAGCACCGATCCCGGCACGAGCGCGAGCAGGCAGGCGGTCCCCGCGAGCAGCCCGACGAGCCAGGGCGGATAGCGATCGGACACGAACTGCAGCAGCACGGCGTTGATATCGCCATCGGGTGGGATCGTGCCCGCGAGCAGCGCGGCGAGGCCCAGCAGGATGATGAAGAAATAGGACAGCGAATAGATCGGCTGGAAGATCGCGTTGCGGCGGATCGCATCCTCGGTCGCCGCCGAATAGCTCAGCTGGAACATGTGCGGGAAGATCCAGTTGGCGAGCGCGACATTGAGCGCCGAGGTCATCAGCCAGGTGGTCGACAGCCCGCTATCGCGTTTCAGCCCCGGCAGCTTGCCGATGCCGGGAAACGCGTCCTGCGCGCGGGCATAGACATCGGCCATCGAGCTGGCGCCGACAATGCCCGCCACGGTGGCGCTGAGCGCGATGACCAGCACCAGCATCAGCACGTCCTTCACGCCCGCAGCAAAGGCAGCGGAGCGCAGCCCTGCCAGGAACACGAAGGCCAGCATCGCCGCAGCCGCAAGCACCGCCGCCATGCCCGGGGAGACATCGGTGCCGAGCGTCATGCGCAGGATGAGGCCGAGCGCGGTGATCTGGATCTGCACATAGACCACCAAAGCGGCGATCCCGACCAGCGCGACGACCACGCCCAGCCAGCGCGCGCGATAGTGATCGGCAAAGAAATCTGCCTGGGTGACGAGCGACCGCGCGCGGCCTGCTGCCCAGATCTTCGGCATCAGCCAGTACCCGATCGCTGCGGACAGCGAGACCGAGCAAAAGGCGAGATAGGCCGGCGCGCCATAGGCCCAGGCGAAGCCCGATATGCCGAGCACCGCGAAGGTGGTGTAGATCTCGCCCGCATTGAGGAACCAGAAGATCAGCGTCCCCATGCGGCGTCCGCCCAGCGCCCAGTCCTCGACCGACCTCGCCTTGCTCTGCGCGCGGCCATAGAGCACCGCTCCGATGATCGTGCCCAGAACGACCAGCAGCGTCACGCCCAGGATCATCGGCGCTGCTCGCGCTTCAGGTCGATCGCGCGGACCAGCGCGATGACGGCGCTGGCAAACAGCACGCCCGCCATCTGCCACACCATCGGAAAGGGCAGGCCGAAGGGCCGCCAGGCAATGTCATTGACCAGCGGCACCGCGCCCACCTGCCACAGAAAAGGGAGCAGCAGCAGTGCGAGATGCCATCTGCGCGGTGGGGCAGAGCTCATGCTATCCATTGGCTAGCCGCCTCTTCGAGCACCGCCATCGGCACCGGGCCCGAGCGCAGCACCAGATCGTGGAAGCCGCGGATGTCGAACTTCGCGCCCAGCCGTGCCCGCGCCGCCTCACGCGCGGCGACGATGCGGTTCGCGCCGACCTTGAAGCTGCACGCCTGGCCGGGATAGACGGCATAGCGCACGACCTCGCGATCGGTGCTCTCGGGGCTTTCGCCCGCATTGTCGACCATCCACTGCACCGCTTCCTCGCGGCTCCAGCGCTTGTGGTGCAGGCCGGTATCGACGACGATGCGCGCGGCGCGGAACAGCTCGGACTGAAGGTAGCCGATGCGCCCGAAAGGGTCGCCCTCGTACACGCCGAGTTCGTCCGCCACTTGCTGCGCATAGAGCGCCCAGCCTTCGGTATAGGCGGAAAAGCGCACGACCTTGCGGAACAGCGGCAGCGCGCTGCCATGGCGCAGCACCGATGCCTGGTAATGGTGCCCGGGAATGCCCTCGTGATGTGTTAGCGTCGGCAGCCGCCACAGCGGATGCTCGCCGGGGTTCTTGAGGTTGAGCGAATAGGTGCCCGGCTGGCCCGCGATGCCCTCGGAATAGAACGCCCCGGGTGCGCCATTCTCGATCGCGACCGGAATGCGCCGGACCACCAGCGGATCGATCTCGACCGCGCTGAACGCGCCCGCCAGCCGCTCGCGCACCCGCGTCAGCGTGGCTTCGGCCGCCTTGATGATCTGAGCGCGTCCCGCATCGTCATCGCTCACGGTGAAGCGCGGATCGGCGTTGAGCGCCTTGATCCGATCGCCCACCGAGCCTTTGGAAAGGCCTTGCGCCTTCAGCCCGGCATCGATCTCGGCGATCAGCGCGGCGCACTGGGCGAGCCCTTCGCGGTGCAGTTCCTCCGGCGCGATCGTTGAGGTGGTGTTGGCGCGCAGCGCGCTGGCATAATAGGCATCGCCATCGGGCAGCCGCCAGCATCCGGCGGTCTCGACCGACTGTGCCCGCAGCGCCTTGAGCGTTTCCGCCTGACGGCCTAGCGCAGGCGCGATCGCCTTGGCGAAGATGGCCTCGCCCTTCGTGCCGATATCACCCAGCCCGGCCGCCTCGGCGCGCGCGATCGCCTTGGCCATCAGCGATGACGTGCGCGGCGGTGCATCGCGCAAAGCCTCGATCTGGCGCACCGTGCGGTCGATGACGAAGCCGGGCGGGATGACCCCGGCTGCGGCATCGATCCGGATCCGGTCGGTCTCCTGATCGAGCGCGACCGCAAGCGCCGCCAGCCGGTCGTGCCAGGCCGCGACATCGGCAGCGCTTTCCAGCGGATGCGTTCCGCCGATGAAATCGGGCAGCCAGTAATAGGCCCCGTTCATCTGGCTGACGATATAGGGGCTAGGCCGCAGATTGGCGTCGACATAGCCATAGCGGCCGAGCGTATCGGCCAGCGTTTCATAGACGAAGCGCGCCACCGCATGGTCGAGCTGGGCAGGCTTCGACAGCGCCAGGACATCGATTTCGTCGAGATCGGCCAGCGCGATCGTGATGGCCGCGCGGTCTGCCTCGCGCGCGGCCTGCGAACGGTCGTCGAGCCGCGCGCGCAGCGACGCATTGGCTCCGGTATCATAGCCCAGACTCGTCGCCTCTTCGGGCGAGCGGTGCAGAAAGGCATGGGTGTGGCGGCGCAGCAGCCGGGCGAATCCCTCATCGGGATTGCCCGGCGGCTTGGCGGCCCAGGCCAGGGTGCCGGGCAGGGCGGTTGCCACCGCGCCTGCCATGCCGGAAAGCAACAGGCTTCGCCTGTCAAACGTCATGCCAGCAACCCCTTAACCCCTTGTACCTGCTTCAGAACTTGTAGCTCAGGATGATGCCATAGCTCTGGAACGAGGGCTCCACCTGAACGCCCGAATAAAAGGCCTTTTCATAAGCGTTGGCAAAATATTTCGCGTCGAAAAGGTTCTCGACGAACACCGTGGCACGCCATTTTTCGCCCTCGATGCCCGCGCGCAGGTTCACATTGTGATAGCTGGGCGAGATGAACGGGAAGCCGCTATAGCGATAGGCGAGCGGGGTGGAGAGCATCGAGCTGCGATAGCTCCATTCGGCGCGGACGAAGGCGTCGAGCCCTTCGCGCAGCGGCTGCGTATATTGGGTCTGCGCACCGAAGGTCCATTTGGGCGCATTGACCAGCGGCCGGCCCGAAATGTCGATGACGATGCCGTCGATCAGAGCGTTGGGATAGCTCTTGAACTTGGTGTTGTTGTAGCCGACCTGGCCGCCGAGCTTCCAGTTGTCGGTGATCTTGGCGTCGAAGCTGCCCTCGATACCATAGCTCTCCGCGCTCGCCGCATTGGCGATGCCGCTGACGCCGCGCAGCAGTCCGGTCGCCGGATCGATGAACTGGAAGCGGATGGTCTGCTGGACGTTCTTCCAGTCCATGTAGAAGCCGGCAATGTCGACCCGCACCCGGTTGTCGAACAGGTCGAACTTGGTGCCGACCTCATAGTTCCACAGCGTTTCGGGGTCGAAATCGTTGGACAGGTTGACGTTGTTCGAGGTCTGTGTGCCGCCCGACTTGAAGCCGCGCGATGCGGTCGCATAGACCATCAGCGAATTGCTGGGCTTGTAGCTCAGCGTCGCCTTGGGCGAGAAGTCCTCGAAGTCCGCAGTGCGGTCGTTGACGCCAGTGATGGTGAGGTTCGACCGGTTTTCGGCGAAGTTGCGGGTCTTTTCCCACGAATAACGGCCGCCGAGCACCAGGGTAAGCTCGGGCGTGAAATGCAGCGTCGCCTCACCGAAGATCGCGAAATAGCGTGTCGTGCTGTCCGAATCGAACCCGGTGACCTCGAGCCCCGAGCAGTTGCCGACGCGTCCGGCGGGGCACAGCGGGCTGTTGCGGCCGTGGAAGGTCGACTGGTCGGTGGTGCCGGTATCGCGGCCGATGAACGCGCCGACGCTCCAGTCGAGGAAGTTCTTGCCGTTCGACTGCAGGCGAAGCTCACCGCTGGTCGATTTGCGCTTGAGGAAGAAGTCCTCGTAGAAAAAGTCGGGGCTGCCGCCGTCGACATCGCCGAAGTTGAACACGTCCGAGGTCAGATGGCCGACCACGCCGGTCAGCGTCGCGACGTCGAAATCCCATACTGCGCGCGAGCTGAAATACTGATAGGTGCTGCCAACATTCTGCGGCCGGTTGAAGTTCACCTTGTTGTCATTTTGAGGGAAGAAGCCGACGCCGTCGGGTGCGCCGGTGATCGTCGTGGTGCGGCCGGTGGCGTTGTAGTTGACGCCGTAATAGACGCTCGCCCAGGTGCCGGTGACCGCGCCGGTCGGCACGCCGTTGCGCATGCCGACTTCCTCGTTCGAATAGCTATAGGCGAAATCCCAGGTCAGCCGATCGGTCGGGGTCAGCCGCGCCTGGACACGCGCGGTGTAGAACTTGCTGTCGTTGCCGCCGCCGATCGGGTTGATGTTGCGGATATAGCCGTCGCTCTTTTCGTATTGCGCGGAAGCGCGCACCGCGAGCAGATCGGGGATCACCGGAATGTTCAGCACGCCCTGCGCGCGGAAGGTGTCGTAGTTGGAATAGGCGGCCTCGAGTTCGCCTTCCCAGTTCTGCACCGGCTTCTTGGTGATGACGTTGATCGCGCCGCCCACCGCATTGCGGCCGAAATAGGTGCCCTGCGGCCCGCGCAGCACCTCGATCCGCTCGAGATCGACGATCTGCGGGTTGCTGGTGCCTGCGGCGACGTTGAACTCGTCGATATAGAAGGCATAGCTCGACTGGCGGACATCGGCATAAGGGTTGAGCTGGTTGGAAATGCCGCGAATCGACAGGTCCTTGCGGTCGCGCGATCCGTTGGTCTGGAAGCTGACATTGGGCGTCAGCGCGAAATAGTCCTCGACGCTCTGGACGTTCTGGTCCTTCAGCGTCTGCGCGGTGACCGCGGTGATCGCGATCGGCACGTCCTGGATCGACTGCGAGCGGCGCTGCGCCGTCACGATGATCTCGTCCTTGGCTTCGGTCTCGGTCGCGTCGGCCTGGGCGGCGTCCTGCGCCAGCGCCGGTGCCGCGATGCTGCAAAGGGCAAGCGCGATCAGGCCGGTTCCCATGCGCAGATGGGCGGTCGTTGTGGCAATCGTCATGGCAATATCCCCTTTTCTGCCGCCAGCAGGAGCCGGCGACATGGTTTTTCATTCCCCTGGAATTTGGGCGGGCGCCTTTAGGGTCGCTCCGCCGAAACCGTCATGTGTTCAGCGCGTCCAGCATTGCGGATCGGTCTGGCCCTTGGCCGGATCGAGCTCCGAGCGGACCAGCACGATCGAGGCGATCTTGCCGTCGCGGATCACGCCATGGCCCGCCGCCAGCGAGCAGGCGGTCTTGCCGTCCCGGCGCGACCGAATGACGTGATAGGTGTAGACCCGGTCGCCAACGCGGAACATGTCCTTGAACGGCACCACGATCTCGACATCGCCGCCACCGGCCTGGATCTTCTGGAAATGCTTCGCCCAGCCTTCGACGCCGTTGATCACGGTCTTGCCCTCGAGCACCAGCGTCGCATCCTCGGTGAAATGCTTGCGGAAATTCTCAGGGCTGAACCCGCCGGGGGTCTTGAACGCCTCGTTCCACCAGACGAACATCTGCGACACCGGATCGTCCGAAGCGACGGGCGCGGCGATGGCCGCCGGAGCGAGCACCGGCAGAGCGGGCGCGAGCGCCAGTGCGGCCCCGGCGATCAGTCTGGTCATCATGGTCATCTTGGAAATCCCCTTCATTGTGCGATGAGGCCGGTCTTGTCGTCGCGATAGATGCGGCCGTCCTTCATCACGAAATCGATGGTGCGCAGCGCCGAGATGTTCTCGACGGGATTGGCGTTCACCGCGATGATGTCCGCCGCCAGACCCGGCTTGATACGACCGGTCATGTCGTCGATCTTGAGCATCCGCGCGGTCTCGGTGGTGCCCGAGCGCAGCGCCTGCAGCGGAGTCATCCCCGCCTTCACGTAAAGCTCGGCCTCGGCGACGGTCGCGGTGGTGCCGTCATTGGGCTCGAACGGGAACTGGTCGGTGCCCAGCGCGATGTTGACGCCCAGGCGGATCGCCTTTTGCAGCATCGCCCAGTGCTCCTTGCCGGTGCTGTCGACGCGGGCGAGATACCAGGCGGGCGATCCGATCTTCTTGTAGAATTCCTTGGCGCCCGGCTGGCTGACGACGATGGTCGGCACCAGCCACACGCCCTTTTTCTTCATCAGCTGCAACGCGGCATCGTCGAGATAATAGCCGTGCTCGAAGCAATCGATATCGAACTTGAGCGCCTGCTGCGCCGCCTCGGCCGAGCCATTGTGCGCGGTCACCGGAATGCCGTTGCGATGCGCCACCTCGATCAGCGTCGAGAGCTCCTCGTCGGTCATCGGCGCCGCGCCGATCGCGCCGTGCGTGTCCGAAATGCCGCCCGAGATCGCGATCTTGATCCAGTCCGCGCCATATTTGATCTGCTTGCGCACCGCTGTCGCCAGGCCATAGGGGCCATCGGCTTCCAGCGAGCCATGGCCGCCGGTGGGCACGATGATCTCGCCTGCGGTCAGGATGCGCGGGCCGATCACGTCGCCGCGCTCTATCGCGGCGCGTAGCGCGAAGTCATTGCCATGATCCTCGCCGGTCGAGCGCGTGGTGGTGACCCCGGCAAGCAGCGACTTTCGCGCATTGCCCGCCATGCGCAGCACCTGTTGCGGGTCGGTCTCATTGACCAGCGCCGCACCTGCCGCACCGGGAAGCTTGAGCCCGTAATGCGTGTGCATGTTCATCAGGCCCGGGATCAGCCAGCGGCCCGCCATCGACACCTGCTTGGCATCGGGCGGAATGGTGGTCGAGGCAGCAGGCCCCACCGCGCTGATGCGCCCCCCGGTAACGATCACGACCGCGTTCATCATGACATTGCCGGTGTCGACATCGACGACATTGCCGCCGACCAGCGCGATCACCTCGGTGCTGACCTCCTGGTCGACCATGATCTTGCCTTCGCGCGCCTCTACCACGCCCGCCGTCGCCAGTGGCATCAGCGTCGCCGCCGTTGCCATCGCCGCCATCATCCATCGCCGGTAGCGCATATGCCTGTCCCCGCAGCCCCTTGAATACGTGCAACGTCACGCAAATGACGCATTCGTGCAATGCAGCAAAAACATCCGAATCGTTGCGTCAGGCGCAACATATGAAAGGTAGCCAGCGCCCTGATGAAATTAGATTGTTGTAAACGCGCGATTTCGGCGCCGGATGGCCATTATGATCAATGCGCTCTGCCGATCTGAGCGCTTGAATCTGTGCCGGCTGTGGTGAGGATCGGCGCATCAGGGAGACAAGGACATGCCGACCAACGGACTGGAAGTGACGCGCAGAACCACGCTGGCGGGCGGACTCGCGCTGGGGGCGATGGCGGGCCTGCCGTTGCAGGCGCAGGCGAACGATGCCGGGGCCCGGCTGCGCGCGCTGCTCGAACAGGCCGATGCGGCCGACGCTCTGCTCGATCCGCTGTCCGACGAACGGCGCGGCGAGAGCAGCGGCCCGGCCTATGTCGACCCGCTGGGCGATGCCTATGGCGACACGCTGCGCGCCAACAAGCAGGCGCAGAAGCAGGCGCTCGAGCAGATCGATCGCAAGGCGCTCTCGCCGCAGGACGCGATCGCCTATGACGTGTTCGCCTATCGCACCCGCGAGGTGCTGAACCTGTTCGACAGCGGGCTGTTCGTCATCAAGCGGCAACTGGCGCTGGACCCCTCGTTCGGCCCGCATGTCGAGGTCGCCGATTTCGTTTCGGGCGGCGGCGCGCGCTTCGAGTCGCTCGCCGATTACGAGCGCGGCCTGGAGCGACTCGACGGCTTTGCCGATTATCTGCAGACCGCGATCGTGCGGCTGCGCGAGGGGCTGGCTTCGGGCCATGTCCATTCGCAGGTCGTGGTCGCCAATGTGCTGCGCCAGGTCGATGCGATGCTGGCGCTCGCGCCCGACGACACGCCGTTTTTCGCGGCGATCCGGCGGATGCCCGATCCGGTCAAGGCCAGCGATGGCGAGCGGCTGACCGCCGCCTATCGCACGCTGATACGCCAGCGTATCCTGCCCGGCTATCAGCTGTGGCACGATTTCCTTACCAGCGATTACGCGCCGAAGGCGCTCGCGCTGCCGGGGCGCGGGGCGATGCCCGATGGCGCGCGGCTTTATGCGGCGGAGCTGGCGCGGCACACGACGACGAGCCTTGGCGCAGACGAGATCCATGCGCTCGGCCTGTCGGAGGTCGCACGCATCCGCAGCGAGATGGAGCAGGCGCGCAAGGACATCGGCTTCGAGGGCGACCTTGCCGGGCTGTTCGAGCATATCCGCACCGATCCGCAATATTATTACAAGACTCCCGAGGAACTGCTCGCGCGCTTCGCTGCGATCGAGGCGAAGATTTGGCCGGCCATCCCCAAGCTGTTCGCGCGGCGGCCCAAGGCGCCGTTCCGCGTCGCGCCGCTGCCCGCGCTCGGCGACCAGCGCGGCACCGGCTATTACCGGCCCGGCCCTGCCGATGGCGTGTCGCCGGGAACACTCTATTTCAACATGGCGATGCTGGGCACCCGGCCCATCCCGACGCTGGAGACGCTGACGCTGCACGAAGGCATTCCGGGCCATCATTTCCAGCTGACCCTGGCGCGCGAGAACGAGGCGCTGCCGCCGATCCTGCGCTTCGGATCGTCGACCGCCTATTCGGAGGGCTGGGGGCTCTATGCCGAGTCGCTGGGGCGAGATCTCGGCATGTTCACCGATCCGCTGCAGTGGTTCGGGCATCTCGACATGGAGATGCTGCGCGCGGTGCGGCTGGTGGTCGATACCGGGCTGCACGCGAAGAACTGGCAGCGGCAGCAGGCGATCGATTACATGCTCGCCAATACCTCGATGGCGCCCAAGGATGTCGCGGTGGAGATCGACCGCTATATTGCCTCTCCGGGCCAGGCCTGTTCCTACAAGATCGGCGAGATCCGCATCGCGGTGCTGCGCGAACGCGCGCGCAAGGCGCTGGGCAAGGCCTTTGACATCCGTGACTATCACGACCAGGTGCTCGGCACCGGCGCGCTGCCGATGGCGGTGCTGGAGGCGAAGATCGACCGCTGGATCGCGGGCGGGGGAGGGGCTGCCGGCTCAGGCTTCTGAGCCAGGCGCATCCTTGGGCCAGACCGGCCTGTCCAGCTGGAAAAGGTCGGTCAGCCGCACATACCAGCCCGCGCCGTGGACGCGGCCGATCAGCCCCATCGCGAGCGTATCGAGATGGCAGCGGTCGGCATCGAGCACGAACTGGTCGGCGATATGCGCCATCAGCACCTCGCCGATGACGATCACCTGGCCGCCCTCGCCGCCGGGATAGACGGTTTCCAGCACCCGGCATTCCAGGCTGACCGGCGCGCTGGCGATGCGTGGCGGCCCGACCAGCCGCGAGGGCAGCAGCTCGAGCCCTGCCAGTGCGCACTCGTCGACTTCGGGCGGCGCGTCGATGCAGGTGAGGTTCATGGCCTCGGCATCGGCTTCGCGCACCAGGTTGATGACGAATTCGCCGGTGGTGGTGATATTGACCGCGCTGTCCTTCAGCCCGCCTTCGGGCCGCAGCATCAGGCCCAGCACCACGGTCGGCGGATCGGAGCCCATCATGTTGAAGAAGCTGTACGGCGCGGCGTTGTGGATTCCGTCGGCCGAACGGCTGGTGACCCAGGCGATCGGGCGTGGGGTGATCGACGAGGCGAGCAGCTTGTAGCGCTTGGCAACCTCAAGCGCGCGGAGATCGAATTCCATGCGGCTCAATCCTCGACGGTGCGGACGACGCAGGTCTTGGGGCGCTCGTCCACGGTCAGGCTGAAAATGTCGGGCCGGGCATAATGGCCGGTCACGTCGAAATCATATTTGCCGCGCACCACTTCTTCGGTGTCGATCTCGGCATAGAGGATCGTCTCGCCCGCATAATCGGGTCCGGCGAGTACATCGCCCAGCGGACCGATGATGCAGCTTCCGCCGCGCATCAGCACGGTGGACGGATCGCCGCCCAGCGCGCAGTCATAATCCTGCGGATAGGCGGCGCGGGTGATGTGCTGGCAGGCCGAAAGCACGAAGGTGCGCCCTTCGAGCGCGATATGCCGCATCGAGGCGAGCCAGCCGTCGCGATCGTCGGCCGTGGGCGCGCACCAGATCGAGATTCCCTTGGCGTACATCGCCATGCGCATCGCGGGCATGTAATTCTCCCAGCAGATCACCGCACCGATGTTGCCCAGCGGCGTGTCGAGCACCGGCATGGTCGATCCGTCGCCAAAGCCCCAGATCAGCCGCTCGGCGCCCGTGGGCATAAGCTTGCGATGCTTGGCGACCAGCCCGGCCGCGCCGTCGAAGAACAAGGCGGTGCAATAGAGCGTACCTCCGTCGCGCTCGATCACGCCGATCACCACGAAAAGCCCGGTTTCTGCCGTGGCTTCTGCAATCGCGGCGACCTCGGGCCCATCCAGCGCGATCGCGCCTTCGTGATAGCGCTGGAAGTCGCGGCGACCCTCGGGCTTGCGCATACCGACCGGCGTGCCGAACGACGCGCCCTTGGGATAGGTGCCGATAAAGGCCTCTGGAAACACCGCCAGCCGCGCACCGGCAGCCGCCGCTTCGTGGATCAGCGCTGCCGCCTTTTCCGCTGACGCCATCGGGTCGAAGGGATGCGCCGCCGCCTGAACCACCGCCGCCTTGTATCTCGCCATCGTCGCGCCTCTCCCAAAAATCTCGCCGCCAGAATAGCTCTGACAGTTGACGTTTCAAGCTTAAAGTTTTAACCTTCAAATATCTCGAGTGGAGGAATCGGCAATGGCATCGACCTATGACCAGTATCGCGAGGATGTGGCGGGCAGGGCCAATGTCACCGATACGCCGGAGCTGGTTCGCTATTATCGCGAACTCGAGGAGCTGGGAACCGGCGCGCTGTGGACCGTCGCGAACAAGATCGAGCCTTGGGAGCCCGCCTCGCCCTCGGTCCCGATCATCTGGCGCTACAACGACCTTCGCGACCGGGTGATGCGCGCGCTCGAACTGGTGACGCCGGAACAGGCCGGGCGGCGCGTGGTCTATCTCGCCAATCCGGCGCGGCAGGATGTCGTGGCCGCGGTGGGGTGGCTCTATTCGGGGCTGCAGGTCATGGCGCCGGGCGAATGCGCCTCCAGCCACCGCCATTCGGCCTCGGCATTGCGCTTCATCATGGAGGGCGAGGGCGCCTTCACCAATGTCGACGGGCACAAGATGACGCTAGGCCGCAACGATTTCGTGCTGACGCCCAACGGCACCTGGCACGAGCATGGTGTTGCAGAGGGTGGAACGCCATGCATCTGGCAGGACGGTCTCGACATTCCGCTGATGAATGCGCTCGATGCGAATTTCTACGAGGTACACCCCGATCTCAACCAGGCGGTGACCTATCCAGTCGACGATGCGACCGCGACCTGGGCCGGAGCGGGGCTGCGTCCGGCGGGGCAGGACTGGTCGAAGCGCTATTCGCCGCTGTTCAAATACGAATGGGAGCCGACCTATGAGGCGCTGCAGCGCTATGCCAGGGTCACCGATGGCAGCCCGTATGACGGCGTGCACATGGATTACATGAACCCGCTGACCGGCGGCGCGGTGATGTCCACCATCGGCGCGTCGATCCAGATGCTGCGCCCCGGCGAGCGCACGCGCGCGCACCGCGAGGTCGGCAATTTCGTCTATCAGTGCGCCAAGGGCTCTGGATATTCGATCATCAACGGTCAGCGCTTCGACTGGCAGGAACGCGACATCTTCGTCGTGCCCAGCTGGATGTTCCACGAACATTGCAACGCCTCGGACAGCGAGGATGCGTGCCTGTTCTCGTTCCACGACCTGCCGGTAATGCGCGCACTCGGCCTCTACCGCCAGGAAGCACTGGCCGAAAATGGCGGGCACCAGCCGATCATCGGCTGATCGACCGCCCTTTCCGTCTTTCCTCCCTTTCAGTCCAAGGATCTGCCTCATGCGTCTTGTTACTTTCCGCGCCACTGTCGAAGCGCCTGCCCGGCTGGGGGCGATTGCCGGATCGCTGGTGGTCGATCTCGAATTGCTCGGCGATGCCACCGGCGTGCCGCTGCCGTCGACGATGCTCGATTTCATCGATCTGGGCCCCGAGGCTGTGCGCATCGCCTCGGCGCTGATGGCAGAGCTCGATGGCGAATTTCCGCTCGGCACCGCGCAGCCGCTCGCCAATGTGAAGCTGCTCGCGCCGATCCCGCGCCCGCGCAAGAACATCTTCGGCATCGGCCTCAACTATATCGACCATGTCGCCGAATCCGCCGCCGCGCTCGACACCTCGCCCGATCTGCCGCGCCAGCCGGTGATCTTCTCCAAGCCGCCGACCAGCGTGATCGGCCCGGGCGATCCGATCCCGCACGATGCCAATGTCACCCAGCAGCTCGACTGGGAGGTCGAACTCGCCGCCGTCATCGGCACCCGCGCCAAGCGCGTGGCGCGCGAGGACGCGCTGGCCTGCGTCTTCGGCTATACCGTGCTAATCGACATGAGCGCGCGCGATTGCCGCCGTGCGGGTCAGTGGATCTACTCCAAGGGCCAGGATGGCTATGCCCCGATGGGGCCGGTGATCGTCACTGCCGACGAAATCCCCGATCCGCAGACGCTCGAGCTGTGGCTGACGGTGAATGGCGTCGAGAAGCAGCGCTCGAACACCGCGAAGATGCTGTTCAAGGTCGATGAACTGATCGCCGATATCTCGGTCGGCATCACGCTGGAGCCGGGCGATATCATCGCCACCGGCACGCCCGAGGGCGTGGGGGCAGGCCGCACGCCGCAGGAATTCCTCTGGCCCGGCGATGTCGTCGAATGCGCGGTCGAGGGTATCGGCCGCCTGCGGCACAATGTGGTGGCGGTATAATGGCGATGCGCATCGCGTGCCTGGGCGGCGGACCGGCGGGGCTGTATTTCGCGATCTCGATGAAGCTGCGCGATCCGGCGCACGACATCACCGTGTTCGAGCGCAACAAGGCGGGCGACACGTTCGGCTGGGGCGTGGTCTTTTCCGACCAGACGCTGGGCAATCTGCGTGCCAACGATCCGGTGAGTGCCGCGACGATCGCGGACAGCTTTGCGCACTGGGACGATGTCGATGTGGTGATCGGCGACGAGCGCATCCGCTCCGGGGGGCACGGCTTTATCGGCATCGGGCGCAAGCGGTTACTGGTGATCCTGCAGGAGCGGGCGCGCGAGCTCGGCGTCAACCTGGTGTTCGAGACCGAATTCTCGCCCGAGATCGAGGCCTGGACCGGCTATGACCTGATCGTCGCGGCCGACGGCATCAACAGCCGGGTGCGCGAGCTTTACGCCGACCGGTTCGATGTCGACATCCAGGTGCGTGCCAACAAGTTCATCTGGCTGGGGACCACGCGGCTGTTCGACGCGTTCGAGTTCATTTTCGAGAAGACCGAGGCCGGCTGGGTCTGGGCGCATGCCTATCGCTTCGATGATACGCATTCGACCTTCATCGTCGAATGTTCGGAAAGCACCTGGGCGGGGCTCGGCTTCGACAGGATGGAGCCGGATGAGGCGCGCGCGGCCTGCGAAAAGCTCTTTGCGCGGCATCTGCAGGGCCATCCGCTGATCAGCAACGCCACGCATCTGCGCGGCTCGGCGGCCTGGATCAACTTTCGCCGGGTACTGTGCCATCGCTGGTCGTTCGACAATGTCGTGCTGCTCGGCGATGCGGCGCATACCGCGCATTTCTCGATCGGATCGGGCACCAAGCTGGCGCTCGAGGATGCGATCAAGCTCGCCGCCGTGCTCGACCGGCCTGGCCTCGATCGCCGCGAGGCGCTGGCCGATGCGCTGAGCGAATACGAGCAGGAACGCCGCATCGAGGTGCTGAAGATCCAGAATGCGGCGCGCAATTCGACCGAATGGTTCGAGACGCTCGACCGCTACATCGATTTCCCGCCGATCCAGTTCGCCTATTCGCTGATGACCCGCTCGCAGCGTGTGAGTCATGCGAACCTGGCGTTGCGCGATCCGCAATGGTTGGCCGAGGTGGAAAGCTGGTTTGCAAGCCTGGCAGGCGGCGACACCGAGGCACCACCGATGTTCACGCCCTTCCGGCTGCGTGGTCTGACGCTGGCCAACCGCGTCGTCGTCGCACCGGTGCTGACCTATCAGGCCGACGATCAGGGGCGGGTCGGCGCCTTCCACCTGGTGCATTATGGCGCGCGCGCGCTGGGCGGTGCAGGGCTGGTGATGACCGAAATGTGCGCGGTCGCTCCCGAAGGTCGCATCACGCCGGCGTGTCCGGGCCTGTGGACCGACGAACAGGCCGATGGCTGGTCGTCGATCGTCGACTTCGCGCACGCGGCGGGCAGCGCGATCGGCGTGCAGATCGGCCATGCCGGCGCGCGCGGTGCGGTATCGGTGCCGTCGCAGGGCGAGAAGCCTCTGGGCGATGCTGGCTGGCCGCTGGTCGCCGCGAGCGCCGAACCCTGGGCGGAAGGATATGCGACGCCTGCCGCGCTCGACGCTGCGGGCATGGATGCGATCCGCGCCGCCTTTGTCGATGCAGCCCGGCGCGCCGACCGCGCCGGGTTCGATCTGGTCGAGATCCAGGCAGGCCATGGCTATCTGCTGTCCGGCTTCATCAGCCCGCTCACCAATCATCGCGACGATGCTTTTGGTGGTGATCTGGCAGCGCGGCTGGTGTTCCCGCTCTCGGTGGTCGAGGCGGTTCGCGCGGTCTGGCCGCAGGACAAGCCGCTTTCGGTCCGCATTTCGGCGCACGACTGGGTGCCAGGCGGAATCACCGGCGCGGACGCGGTCGAGATCGCACGCGCGTTCATGGCCGCCGGTGCCGATATCATCGACGTGTCCTCGGGTGAGACCTCGCCGGCGGCGCGCCCGGTCTATGGCCGCATGTACCAGGCGCCGCTGTCCGATCAGGTGCGCAACGAGGCGGGATGCCCGACGATCACCGCCGGCAACATCACCGATGCCGACCAGATCAACTCGATCCTGGTGGCAGGCCGCGCCGATCTGGTCGCGCTGGGTCGCCCGCATCTGGCCGACCCCGCCTGGACGCTGCACGCGGCGGCAGCGGCAGGCTATAAGGGGCTGCGCGCGCACGATGCCTATCGGCTGGGGCAGGAACAGTTGCTCCGCAACAGCCGCGCGGTTACGGTGCAGGCCTGATGGCAACGGCATTCCAGGCAGGGCAGGAGGAGGACGTGCACAGCGCATCCGAAGCCCAGCCCAATCCCAATCTGCGCCTCTGGCTGCGGCTGCTCAGCTGCACCACCATCGCCGAAAAGCGGCTGCGGCGACGTCTGGCCGATCAGTTCGACACCACGCTGCCGCGCTTCGATGTGCTCGCCGCGCTGGAGCGCGAGCCGGGCGGGCTGGCGATGAGCGAGCTGTCGCAGCGGCTGCTGGTCTCGAACGGCAATGTCACCGCTGTCGTCCAGCAACTGGCCAGGCTGGGCCATGTATCGGTGAGCAAGCCCGAGCACGACCGGCGCAGCTCGATCGTCACCATGACCGACGAGGGGCGCGCGCATTTCGCCACCGTCGCCCGCGAGCATCACGGCTGGGTCGAAGAGATGTTCGCCGGGATCGGCGCAGATGATCGCAACCAGCTCTACAGACTGCTCGCCGTGCTGCGCGGCTCGCTCGACCAGTCGGAGGAACGCTGATGCAGGTGCTGCAACTGCCGGTGCGCTTCGCCCATGTCGACGCAGCGGGCATCGTCTTCTATCCGCGCTATTTCGAGATGCTCAACGCCGCAGTCGAGCAATATTTCGCCGATATCGTCGGGGTCGATTTCAAGACCATGCATCTCGACCGGCAGATCGGTGTGCCCACCGTGCATCTGGAGGCGGACTTTGCCGCACCCAGCCGGCTGGGCGACCTGCTGTCGATCGATCTGGCGGTAGAAAAGGTCGGGCGATCCTCCTGCGCGGTACGCTATGTCGTGCGCTGCGGCGAGGAGACGCGGTTGCGGGCCTCGGCCACTCTGGTATGCATGGACCTTGTGAAGGCCAGCGCGATTGCCTGGCCAGACGATATCAGGGCGCGGATGCTTGTCGAACCGGTCGATTGAATGCGAGAAGCACGGGCCTCCTGTCACGGTGCAGGGGGGCTGTCATTGCGGTGCCGTTCGCTTCGAGGCGGATGTGGAGGCGCATGTAAGGCTGCTCGCATGCAACTGCTCGATGTGCGCCAAGACAGGCTTTCTGCACATGATCGTTCCGCACGACCATTTTCGGCTGATTTCTGGCAAGGACCAGCTGACCAGCTATCGTTTCGGCACCGGCGCTGCCGAGCACCTCTTCTGCCGGACCTGCGGAATCCGCAGCTTCTACCAGCCTCGGTCGCACCCCGACAGCTGGTCGGTCGATTATCGCTGCCTTGACGACGGGCACGGCGTCCAGGCGCAAACCGAAGCGTTCGACGGACGCAATTGGGAGGCTGCGCGCGCTGCTCTGGCGGACGATTGAATTGCGTTTTGTGCAAGTGCATCCGAATCAATTGCACTTGTAGGACAGCACTTATGACCTAAATAGCCTGTCAGAGAGCAGGATGTCTGCGCGGCCAATTCCATAGTTTGTCAGGAGTTCGTCATGCGTATTGCATTCAATCTGGCCGCTGCCTTCGTGAGCAGCGCCGTCATCATGCTGGCCGTCATCTGATCTGAGACGCGGCCGCACGAGTGCGGCAGCAGGCCAGTTCGCCAAGGCCTGCAACCTGCGGATCAACGCCGGTTGCAGGCAAGGTGCCCCGATCATATCCTTCAAATACCCGCACGCCCCGGTAGCGAAACCGGCTCTACCAGTTACCGTTCGCTAACTTTGTTTCGCTATGTCGCCCGGGTGAGCAAGCCCCCCGCCAAACCCTCGACTGCGCGCGACCTGCCGGTCATGGCCCTTCTCGGCCTGTGCGACCCTCCCGAGGGCGACTGGGATCATTTCCGCGCGATCCAATATACCGGACTGGCCCGCTATGCCATCTTGCGCGTGGTAACCAATCTGGTGCTTGGCCTGATGGTGTGCCAGCTGTTCAGCGGTTTCGTGCCGCTCTGGCAGCTGGCCGGATGGATGGGCATGCTGGGTGCCTCGCTCTACTTCCCCACCGTGCTGTACCGCCATAGCGGGATGGTCAATCACGATCATGTCGCCCGCCGTTTCGTGCTTCAGCTGGTCGCTGCGACGAGCCTGATCGCCTTTGTCTGGTGCGTCCCCATCCTGGTATTCGCGCCGATGGCGACCCAGATGGAACTCGCCGCGGTCTGGACAATCCTGGCCGCGCTGGTGGTCGGCGGCACGCTGCTGCTCAACGCGCTGCCGCTCGGCGCTTTCGTGTTCAACCTGGTGCTGATGGCTGCATCGGTGATCGCCTTCTGGCAGGGCGAGAATATCGTCACGGTCGGGGCGATCGTCTGCTTCTCGATCCTGCTCGCACTGTCGGGCTTCGAGAATGCGCGCGCCTATCTGATGTTCAAATTCTCCGAGCAGGGCCTTGCCGAAAAGGACGAGGTGGTCAGCCTGTTGCTGCGCGAGTTCGAGGAAGGCGATGCCGACTGGCTGTGGCAGATCGACGCCGCCCGCTGCATCGTCGCCGCCAGCCCGCGCTTTGCTTTTGCCGCCGGCCGCGAGGCGAGCGAGATCGAGGGCATGCCGCTGACCCAGCTGATCGCCGGCAAGCATTGGGAGAGCGGCAACCTGGCCCCCAGCCTGCACATCCTGTCGGACAAGCTCACCAAGCGCGAAAGCTTCTCGAACCTCGTCGTCAAGGTGCATGGCGAGGAAAAGACCTATTGGTGGGAACTGTCGGCCTCGCCGCGCTATGACGACAATGGCACGTTCATGGGTTTCCGCGGGGTCGGCTCGGACGTCACCGAAAGCCGCGAAAGCGCCGAGAAGATCGCGCGGCTGGCCCGGTTCGACACGCTGACCGGCCTGCCCAACCGCCTCCAGCTCACCGAGGCGCTCGATCGTGCGCTCAAGGAATGCGAACAGTGGAATTGCCGCTGCGGCTTCCTGATGATCGATCTCGACCGGTTCAAATCGGTCAACGATACGCTCGGCCATCTGGTCGGCGACAGGCTGCTCGCGCAGGTCTCGCTGCGGCTGCGCTCGCTGATGGGCAAGGACGAGCTGTGCGGACGCTTGGGCGGTGACGAGTTCGCCGTCGTCATGCGCGATACCGGCGATGGGCAGCGCATTTCCGATCTGGCGGCGCGCATCATCGATGTGCTGTCGCGCCCCTATGAGGTCGATCAGCACACACTGTTCATTGGTGCGAGCGTTGGCTCTGCCACCGGCACGCGCGATGGCCGCACGGTCGAAACGCTGATGCGCAGCGCCGACCTTGCGCTCTATCGCTCGAAGGACGAGGGCGGCGGTCGGCACAATGTGTACGAGCCGAAGCTGCACAGCCATGCCGAGGAACGCCGCGTCATGGAAATCGCGCTGCGCAAGGCGCTGGAAAAGGACGAGTTCTCGCTTGCCTATCAACCGGTGGTCGATGCCGGCAGCGAGTCGCTGGTCGCGTTCGAGGCGCTGATCCGCTGGTCCAACCCCGAATTCGGTCAGGTGTCACCCGCGCGCTTCATCCCGCTGGCCGAAGATGCGCGGCTTGTCGTGCCGATCGGCAACTGGGTGCTGCACCGCGCCTGTCGCGAGGCGGTGACCTGGCCGGCCAATGTCCGCGTCGCGGTCAACGTCTCGGCCGAACAGTTATACGAACCCGATTTTGTCGAGACAGTGGTCGAGGCGCTGTCGGAGACCGGCCTGCCGCCCCAGCGGCTGGAGCTCGAGGTGACCGAGAGCGTGTTCCTGCGCGAGGGGTCGCGCGCGGGCGAGACGCTGGACCAGATCCTTGCGCTGGGCGTGGGCCTGTCGCTCGACGATTTCGGCACCGGCTATTCGGCGCTGGGCTATCTCAGCAAGACCCGCTTCACCACGATCAAGGTCGATCGCAGCTTTGTCCAGGGCGCGGCGAGGGGCGCGCAGGAAAGCATCGCGATCATCCGCGCAGTGGTGGCGATGGCGGAAAGCCTGGGCATGTCGACCACGGCGGAAGGCGCGGAGACCGAACACGAGGTGCAGGTCATCCGCGAACTCGGCTGCAAGAAGATCCAGGGCTATTTCTACGGTCGCCCGATGACAGCCGCCGACGTGCAGAGCCTGTTCGGCGACCAGCAGAGAGCGCTGTACGGCTGATCAGGCGCGTTCGAGCACCGCGCGGGCGAGGCCTTCGAACAGCCGCGCGCCATCGGTATTGCCGTGCTGCGCTTCGACCACGCGCTCGGGGTGCGGCATCATCCCGAGCACATTGCCCTTGGCGTTGAGCACCCCGGCGATGTCGCGCGCCGATCCGTTGACCGGTTCGGCATAACGGAACGCCACCTGGCCTTCGCCCTCGATCCGGTCGAGCGTCGCCTCGTCGGCAAAATAATTGCCGTCATGGTGCGCGACCGGGATGCGGATCGTTTCGCCAGCTTCGTAAAGGCTGGTGAAGCGGCTGGACGTGTTCTCGACCGTCAGGCCCACCGTGCGGCAGACGAAGCGGATGCCGGCATTGCGCATCAGCGCGCCGGGCAGCAGCCCGGCTTCGGTCAGGATCTGGAAGCCGTTGCAGATGCCCAGCACCGCGACCCCGCGTTCGGCCGCCTCGACCACCGCGCCGATCACCGGCGAGCGTGCCGCCATCGCGCCCGAGCGCAGATAATCGCCATAGGAAAAGCCGCCTGGCACGCCAATCAGATCGAGCCCTTCCGGCAGCGACTGCTCGCCATGCCACAGGCGGATCGGCGCGTGACCTGTCACCCGCTCGATCGCGACGGCGAGATCGCGGTCGCAGTTCGATCCGGGGAAGGTGATGACCGCCGACTTCATGCGACCTTCTCGACCCGATAGTTCTCGATCACCATATTGGCGAGCAGCTTGCGGCACATCGCATCGATGTCCTCGTCGCTGGTGCCGTCGGCCAGGGTCAGCTCGATCAGCCGACCAGCGCGGACATCCTCGACACCGCTAAAGCCCAAGCCTTCGAGCGCGTGATGAATGGCGCGGCCCTGGGGATCGAGCACGCCGTCTTTCAGGGTCACATGGATGCGGGCCTTCATCGGCGTCCTCCTGGCTGGGTTTCTGGCCTGCCCTATAGCGTGCGGCGGCAAAGGGGCAAGGGGGAGCATCGCGGCAGACATGGTTCGCGCGACGCGGTGCCTGTGTTAACCCATCCTAACAAAGCCCTGTCAATCGCTACGGCATAGCCTTTGTTCGGCAAATAGGCGGGGGAACCATGGCAGGTCTGGCTCTGGCGATGTTCATCGGACTGTTCGGCTTCGGCCACGAGCTGCTGGGCTGGAGCGACCCGGGCGGGCGCATTCAGCTGGCGCTGTTCATGTCGTTCATCTTCGGCATCATCAGCGGATACCGCACGCGCAGCTGAATCATTGCGGCGCGGCGTTGGCGGCGACGGGCGACTGGCGCGCCGCCAACGCGGTTCCCGTGCCAGCAGCCTCATAGAGCGACTGGACCAGCAGCGCGCGATCGGGCGACAGATAGGTGCGCGCCATGGCAAGCAGTTCGTCTGCGCTCACCGTACCGAAGGCGGCGCCGCCGCTGCGGAAGCGGTCGAGCTTGGCGGGCTTGCTCTGCGCCGAGTCGACGACGCCCAGCCAGGCGGTGTTGCTCTTCACGCTGTTGGCGATGTTCTCCAGGATCGGCGTGCGTGCGCGCGCCAGCTCGTCGGCCGCGATCGGCGAGGGTGTCGAAGGCGATCCCGCCAGCGGGGCAGGGGCGGAAAGCTCTGCGGCGATATGGCGCACGGCTTCGGACACCTTCTCGACATCGTCCGAAGCGACATTGGTGCTGATCTGGATATAGCCATAGCCCGGATAGATGGACGAGGTGAACGAGCGCGCCGCGGGCGAATAGCTGGCGCCCAGCTGCTCGCGGATCTGGTCGGTCACCTTGATCTGCAGCAGTTCGGCGAGCAGGCGCAGCCGCACATCCTCGCGATAATCGCGGTCATCCGTGGTCGGCCAGTAGAATTCGACGATCGCCTGGTCGGCCTCGCCCTTGTGATGCAGCACGCGGGGGCTGCGGTTCTGCGTGAACTGCCGGGTGCGGGCCTCGTCATAGTCGCGGAATTCGGCCTCGCGCTCGGGCAGCGCGCCGAAGGTCGCGGCAACCGCCGCAATCGCCTGCTCCTCGTCGAAATCGCCGACCAGGCCGATCTCGATCGCGCCCTTTTCCAGCCGATCGCCGATCGCGGCCTTGAGGTCGTCAAAGGTGAGTTTTTCGAACACTTCCCTTTCGGCCAGCGAAAAGCGCGGATCGTTGTCGGACAGGATCGCACCGATCTGGCTGCCGATCGCGCCTTCGGGTGTCGCGTTCAGCCGCGCGTAGAAATTGGGGAGGTAGCTGCGATACTGGTTGATCGCCTCGCTGCGATAGCCGGGATGGGTGGTGAATGCGGTGAGCACCTGCATCTGCAGCTTGAGATCATCGGGTGTGGTCGCGAGATAACCGCCGAAATAATCCTCGCCCGACCCGAAATTCAGCGACACCGCACGGCCCGCAAAGATCGAGTAGAGATCGTCGAGGCTGTGCGCCTCCAGCCCGCCGCGCACGAAGATGTTCATCAGGCTCGTCGCTTCGGGATTGTCGCGCGAGGCGAGCAGATCGCCGCCGTCGATGCGCAACGAGACCAGCACGCGGTTCTTGTCGAAATCGGTCTTCTTGAGGTTCAGCCGCACGTTGTTGGCAAAGCGGATGGTGCGGATGCCGAGATCCTCTATCGTGCTGTCCGCGACCACGGTGCCCGGATTGCCGAAATCCTGATAGGCAAAGGCCTGCGCATCGCGCGCCTGGGGCCGGGTCACCTTCGTCTTCTGTGCCTGGGCGAAAGCCATGCGCACGCCGTCCGCGCCGCCCGCCGGATCGACCTTGGTGGCCAGGTGGATCAATGGCTTGTCGAGCGTGCCGAAATCCTTGCGCAGCGCCTCGAGCAGCATCTTGGGCGTCAGCGCGTCGCGCAGCGCGGAGAAGCGCTCGAGCTGGCTTTCGGGCGTGGTGACGATCATTCCGTCCTTGGCCATGCCCATGATCTGGTCGGCAAGCTGATCGTTGCTGCGCGTATCCTGCCCGCGCACCGCGTTCTCGTAACCGGTGGTGAAATTGGCGAGCTGTTCGGCGAGTTCTGCCTTGGTGAAGCCATAGCGCAAGGCGGCGCGCAGCTCGCGCTCGGCGGCTTCCAGCCCGCGCTGCCATTCGCCGTCGCGTGTGGCGACGTTAAGCACCGACTGGTTGGCGATTTTGTACACGTCCGAGCGACCGACCGACGCGCCGACGAACGGCGCGTTTTCCTGCCGCGCGATCCGGCCCAGCCTGCGCCCGACGATGTTGTAGGCGAGCGCGCGGGTGAGCTTGGCGCGGCGGGTCGCCTTGCTGTCGGGCTCCTCGACATAAGGCGAGAAGCGCAGCACGGTGGCGACCTCGTCGATCGCGGGATGGGTGAAGATGTTCGCCTTATCGGTGCGGGCGGTATCGATCTTGCCGAGTGGCACATCGGGCGCTTCGCCGTGCTTCGCTTCCCAGTTGCCGAAGCTCGCCTGGATCTTCGCCTCGATCTCGGCAACATCGACATCGCCGACCACGACCAGGGTGCTGCGTCCCGGCGTGTAATACCGCTCGTAGAAATTACGGAAGCGCTCGGCGGGCGCGGTCTCGATCACCGACTTGTCGCCGATCGGCGAGCGCGTGGCGATGCGTGTTTCGGGCACGGTGAAGTCGAACAAAGATTCGCGGTTGCGCTGCGCATAATTGGCGCGCGTGCGCAGTTCGGAGAGGATCACGCCGCGCTCGCGGTCGATTGCAGTCGGATCGAAACGGATTTCGCTCGCGGTCTCGCGCAGCAGATAGAGCGCGGTGTCGACCGTTTCCGCCTTTACATTGGGCAGGTCGAGCAGATAGCCGGTCTGGTCATAGCTGGTGAACGCATTGGTATCCGCGCCGAACTCGAGTCCCAGCCGCTCCAGAATCTTGACCATCTCGCCTTCGGGCACATTGGTGGTGCCGTTGAACGCCATATGCTCGATGAAATGGGCGAGGCCGCGTTCGTCCTCGGCTTCCGCCGTCGATCCGACATCGATCAGCAGCCGCATCACGGCGGTACCCGGCGGCGTCGCGTTCTTGCGGATGGCATAGCGCATGCCATTGGGCAGCACGCCCAGCCGCACGGCGGGATCGGGCGTCAGGTCGCTCGCGGCATAGCCCCAGGCGGCGGCAATCGCGGCTTCGTCTCTAACGGGCGCGACAACGGCTTTTTCAGGTGCGGGCGGCGCGTCGGTCTGCGCGAGAAGCGGGGCGGGGAGCAGCGCGAGTGCGGCAGCGGCCATGCCGGCCAGCGCCGATTTCGCCACGGGTCCTGGGAGCCTTCCGCCTCGATCCATCTCCACCCACTTTTGCTGTTGTGTGGCGGAAATGTTGCACGGGGCCGGACCCCGCGCAAGATGACGGACGCGTCAAGCGCCAACAGACAAAACCGGCGGGTTACTTGCCCTTGCGGCGGCGATGGCTGTCGAGATCGAGCACTTCGTTGTCGCCGCCCTCGTTGAGCAGGCCCAGGCGCCGCGCGACCTCCTGATAGGCCTCGACCTCGCCACCCAGATCGCGGCGGAACCGGTCCTTGTCGAGCTTCTCGCCGGTTTCCATGTCCCACAGGCGGCAGCCATCGGGGCTGATCTCGTCGGCCAGGATGATGCGCGAGAAATCGCCATCGAACTGGCGGCCGAACTCGAGCTTGAAGTCGATCAGGCGGATGCCGATCGCGGCGAACATGCCGCACATGAAATCGTTGATGCGAATCGCCATCGACGAGATGTCCTGCATCTCTTCCTGGCTCGCCCAGCCGAAGCACGCGATATGCTCTTCGGCGACCAGCGGATCGCCCAGGCTGTCGTCCTTGTAGCAATATTCGATCAAAGTGTGCGGCAGCGGCTGGCCTTCTTCCAGGCCCAAACGCTTGCAGATCGACCCGGCGGCGACATTGCGCACCACGACCTCGATCGGCACGATCTCGACCTGACGCACCAGCTGCTCGCGCATGTTCAGGCGGCGGATGAAGTGCGTGGGGATGCCGATATGCGCAAGCCGCGTGAACACATATTCGCTGATGCGGTTGTTGATCACGCCCTTGCCGTTGATCGTGCCCTTTTTCTGGGCGTTGAACGCGGTGGCATCATCCTTGAAATACTGGATCAGCGTGCCCGGCTCGGGACCCTCATAGAGGATCTTGGCCTTGCCTTCGTAAATCTGGCGGCGGCGGGTCATGGCACGTATCTCCGATAGAAAGCAGGACGCCCCGGTGCGGCAACCGATTGCGCGCAGGGCCGGGGCGTCTCTCAGCGCCCCTATAGCGACTTGGGGGGGCGGGCGCAATTGCGGTGTCCGGCTCCTTCCAGACCAGATTATCAATAGGGCAGGATTCGACGCTAGACGCCGCCAATTAACTTGCAAATGTGAAGGATATGGGGCTGCCACTTTGGGCAGCCCCCAAAACGTTTCCGTTCCGCCATCTGGTAACCCAGATTGACGCCACAGCGCGGCAAAGCCGGTGGTAGAGCCGGGGCGCTAGCGGATAAATACACAGCGAGTACCAACAATTCAATATCGTTTAGTGGCGGAACGGATGGGATTCGAACCCATGGAGGCTACCACACCTCGTCCGATTATAAGTCGGGTGCCTTAAACCGCTCGGCCACCGTTCCATCTCCCTTTATGGGCGACCGACTCCCGTCGTGCAAGAGGAAAATCATAGGAAACGACTTTCCTACGTCATTGTATTCATTGCGCAAAGAAATAAATTCTAATAAAAACAGATGATTATGATTGACAGTACGGCCATCTGAAGTTATGGCTTAACGCCATAACTTTTAAGGGAAAAATCAGGTTCGGGGGCTTCGCTTTGCGCGATGAAGGTCAAGGTCGATAATAAACAGCAGGTGGCGATTGTCACCATCAACCGGCCCGAGCGGCGCAATGCGGTCGATGCCGCCACTGCGCTCGCGCTTCACGACGCCTTCGCCGCGATCGATGCCGATGACTCAGTGCATGTCGCGATCCTGCACGGCGCAGCCGGCCATTTCTGCGCCGGCGCGGACCTCAAGGCGCTGAGCGAGGGGGACAGACGCCCGGTAACTGATAGCGGCATGGCGCCGATGGGGCCGACGCGGATGCAGCTGAACAAGCCCGTGATCGCTGCGATCGAAGGCTATGCTGTCGCGGGCGGCATGGAACTGGCCTTGTGGTGCGACATGCGGGTGATGGCGGAAACCGCGCGCACGGGCGTGTTCTGCCGCCGCTTCGGGGTGCCGCTGGTCGATATGGGCACGATCCGCCTGCCGCGCCTGATCGGGCATTCACGCGCAATGGACCTGATGCTCACCGGGCGCGAGGTCGGTGCGGCTGAGGCGCACGAGATGGGCCTCGCCAACCGCGTCGCCCGGCATGGCGGCGCGCTCGAACTTGCAGTCGAACTCGCGACGCAGATCGCGGCGTTTCCGCAGCAATGCTTGCGCAATGACCGGGCTAGTGCGCTGGCGCAATGGTCGCTCGACGAGGCAGAGGCTATTGCGCTCGAGGCGCGCCTTGGGCGCGAGACGATTGCCAGCGGCGAAACCTTGAGCGGTGCGACGAGCTTTGCCGGGGGCAAGGGGCGGCACGGCGCGTTCTGATCGCCCGGCGCAGCGGCGTTCTCGCCACAAATTTTCCCCAGAAAACCGGGCTGGCCCTCTCGCCTTGGCGCGTCCGCGCTGCTAGGCGCAACGCATGGCAGACGAGGCGAGCGCCGGTTCCGGCGACGACATTCCCGAAATCGAGAACACCTCGTTCGACCGCGCGCTGTCGGATCGCTATCTCGTCTATGCGCTGTCCACGATCACCGCGCGTTCGCTGCCCGATCTGCGCGATGGCCTGAAGCCCGTCCACCGCCGCCTGCTCTGGGCGATGCGGCAGCTGAAGCTGGACCCTGCGAGCGGCTACAAGAAGAGCGCGCGCGTCGTCGGCGATGTCATCGGTAAGTATCACCCGCATGGCGATGCCTCGGTCTATGACGCGATGGTCCGCCTCGCGCAGGATTTCGTGCTGCGCTATCCGCTGGTCGACGGGCAGGGCAATTTCGGCAATATCGATGGCGATAATGCGGCGGCCTATCGCTATACCGAAGCGCGTCTGACGCGCACTGCGATCGAGCTGATGGCCGGGCTGGACGAAGGCACGGTCGCGTTCAAGCCCACCTATAATGGCGAGGAGGAAGAGCCCGAAATCTTCCCCGGCCTGTTCCCCAACCTGCTCGCCAATGGTGCGAGCGGCATCGCGGTGGGCATGGCGACCTCTATCCCGTCGCACAATGTGCTCGAGATCATCGACGCGGCGATGCTGCTGATCAGGAAGCCCGAAGCGACCCACGAGGACATCATGACGGTGTTCCTGGGGCCGGATTTCGCCACCGGCGGCGTGCTGGTCGACAGCGCGGAGAGCATTTCCCAGGCCTATCGCACCGGGCGCGGCGCGTTCCGGCTGCGCGCGCGCTATTCGACCGGCAAGGATGCGGACGGCAACTGGGAACCGACCGGCATCGAGAAGCTGCCCGGCGGCACCTGGCAGCTCATCATCAGCGAAATCCCCTATCAGGTGCAGAAGGGCAAGCTGATCGAGCAGATCGCGACGCTGATCGCCGAGAAGAAGCTGCCGATCCTCGCCGATGTGCGCGATGAATCGGACGAGACCATCCGCCTGGTCATCGAGCCGAAGAGCCGCAATGTCGATGTCGATGTGCTCAAGGACAGCCTGTACAGGCTGACCGATCTCGAGATCCGCTTCCCGCTCAACCTCAACGTGCTCGACGAGACGCGCACGCCGGGTGTGATGGGGATCAAGCCGCTGCTCGAATCCTGGCTGCGCCACCAGATCGTCATTCTGGTCAACCGCAGCCGCCACCGGCTGGAGAAGATCGCGGCGCGGCTCGAGCTGCTGCGCGGCTATATCATTGCGTACCTTAACCTCGACCGGGTGATCGAGATCATCCGCAGTGAGGACGAGCCCAAGCCGGTGATGATGGCCGAGTTCGAGCTCACCGACCGCCAGGCCGAAGCGATCCTCAACATGCGGTTGCGATCTCTGCGCAAGCTCGAGGAAATGGAGCTCAGGCGCGAGCATGATGCGCTGATCGCCGAACAGGCCGAGCTGGAAGAACTGCTCGCCGATCCGAAGCTGCAAAAGGCGCGGCTGACGAAGAATCTGAAAGCCCTGCGCGCGCTCTATACTGGCAATACCGAGCTGGGCAGGCTGGGTGCGCGCCGCACCGCGATCGAGGAAGCCGCGCCCGCGCGCGAAATCCCGCTCGAAGCGATGATCGAGCGTGAGCCGGTGACCGTGATCATGTCGCGGCGCGGCTGGATCAAGGCGATGAAGGGGCATGCGGACCTCAGCGCGGCGGAACTGACCAAGTTCAAGGAAGGCGATGGCCCCGGCTTTGCCTTCCACGCGCAATCGACCGACAAGCTGCTGATCGCGCTCGACAATGGCCGCTTCTATACGCTCGGCGCGGAAAAGCTGCCCGGAGCGCGCGGTTTCGGCGAGCCGGTGCGCGGCATGCTCGACATGGAGAACGAGGCGCAGATCGTGGCGCTGATGCCCTATGATCCGCAGGGCAAGCTGCTGCTCGCGGCATCGAACGGGCGCGGGTTCCTTGCCGAGATGGCCGAGCTGATCGCCGAGACGCGCAAGGGGCGGCAGGTGGTCAACCTCAAGGCCGGCGTGAAGCTGATGGTGATTCGCGCCGTTCCTGCCAGCGCCGACCATGTCGCGGTGGTGGGCGAGAACCGCAAGCTCGTCGTCTTCCCGATCGCCGAACTGCCGGTGATGGCGCGCGGCCAGGGCGTGCAGCTGCAGCGCTATCGCGACGGATCGCTGTCGGATGCCACGACCTTCCGGCTGGAAGAGGGCCTGAGCTGGACGATGGGCGGCGAAAGCGGGCGCGTGCGCACCGAAAAGGATATGGGCCTGTGGCGCGTGGCGCGGGGCGCGGCGGGACGACTTCCGCCCAATGGATTTCCTCGCAACAACAAGTTCGATGGCTGATTTCGATTGCACGAACAGCTTTCGACCATTCTTTAAGTGAATTTTACATCTTTCCCGGTTAGCTGATGCTAACCATGGTAAGTCCAACCCCATCATCGAAAGCGCGCGGCAAGGGCGTTCTGGATCGTTCCGGCGTGTTCGGCGGTGCGCGCGCGCATCCGATGGTGGCTGCGTCGCTCGACCCGCTGCCGATTCCCGCTGCGGTCGTGATGCGCGCGGGCGAGGAACTCGAGTTCATGGCGGCCAATCCCGCGTTCGTGGAGCGCGAACTGGCGCCGGGCAATCCGAACGGGCTCGATCTGCGCCTGCTCACCGAGCTGGTGTCGGTTGCGCATCGCAATGACAGTGGCAAGGCGGTCAAGCCCTGGACCTCGCACGACCCGGTCAAGCCGCGCCGCTATGATGTCACCGTGGCGCGGATGGATCTGCGCGGCATGGAATGGCCGCATTTCCTCGTCAGCCTGATCGACCGTACCAGCGAGATCGAGACGCACGACAGCTTCCGCCGCGAAACGATGCGCGACAGCCTTACCGGCCTGCCCAATCGCGCCGGCTTTGAGGATGAAGTCGAGAGCCGGCTGGCCGAAGCGCCGACCGGGGGGCGCGGCAATCTGGGTGCGTTCGCGATCTTCACGCTCGATATCGCGCGGTTCAGCCAGATCAACGAATGCGCTGGCAGCATCGTCGGCGACGAGCTGATCATCACCGTCGCACGCCGCCTGATGGGGCGGATGCGCAAGACCGATATCGTGGCGCGAATCGGCGGCAACGAGTTCGCGCTGTTCGTGCCGCTGCGCAGCACCAACGAGCGCGAGCTGATGCGGATCACCAACCGCATCCGCAGCGTGTTCGCTGACCCCTATCGATTGTCCGATCTTGAAATCCAGATCGACGGCGCGATCGGCATCGCGCTGAGCAAGCAGGGTCAGGCGGATTGCGCCAATTATATCCGTCAGGCGCAGATCGCGCTCAAGCGCGCCAAGCAGACACGCCAGGCGGAAATCTACACCCCCGAGGAGCTGGACAAGGCGCGCCGCCGCTTCACGCTGGAAACTGAGTTGCGCAAGGCTATCGAGCTCGACCGGCTGGAACTCTATTTCCAGCCGCTGATCGATCTCAGCAATGGTTTCGTCACCGGGTTCGAGGCGCTGGCACGGTGGAAGGACCCCGATTACGGAATGATCTCGCCCGCCGAGTTCATTCCCGTCGCCGAGGAATGCGGGCTGATCCTGCCGCTGGGGCGCTGGGCGCTCGACCGCGCCTGCGAGGTGCTGAACGAGTGGGACAAGAAGGCGGGCGAGGAGCTGCCGCTCAAGATCAGCGTCAACGTGTCTGCGGCGCAGTTCGCGCGTGACGATATCCCGAACATGGTCTCCGGCATCCTGCGCGCCAACAAGACCCGGCCCGAACGGATCATGCTCGAACTGACCGAATCGGTCGTGGTCAGCGATCCTGCACGCGCCGCCAAGGTGATGAACGCGCTGCGCTCGCTCGACGTTTCGCTGGCGATGGACGATTTCGGCACCGGCTATTCGAATCTCGCCTATCTGCAGCAGCTGCCGATCGATGTGCTCAAGATCGACCGCAGCTTCGTCACGCACATGCTGCAGGAGCGCGACAAGGTGGCAATCGTTCGCGCGATCCTGTCGCTCGCCTCGGCGCTCAACATGGAAACGACGGCCGAAGGTATCGAGACGCTGGAGATCGCGCATACGCTCGCCGCGCTCGGCTGCTCGTACGGCCAGGGCTATTTCTATTCGCCGCCGGTGCCCGCGAGCCGTGCCTATGATTTCATGATCGAGCGGATGACCTGATCAGCCCGCCTGGGCCACGACCTCTGCGGCAATCTGGGCAAGCCGCGTATCTTGGGGAAAATCCTCGGAAATCCAGCGGCGCCTGATCTCGCCCAGAGCCTTGGCGACCTGTGGTCCTGCCTGGATGCCGAGCGCGATGATGTCGCGGCCGCCCAGCGGAAAATCGGGCACATGCCAGCCTTGCAGGCTTTGCCACCCTTTCGCCAGCATCGCATCGGGCGCGCGCAGCAGCAGCCAGGGGGCCACCAGTTCCTCGGGCTGAACCTCGGCTGCGATCTGCCGTGCGGAGCCGCTCTGCGGCCAGGGGGTGGCGAAGCGCTGCATCGCGAGCCGCTGCACCTTGGACAGGCGCAGCCGTGCGGCCACCGTATCGGCGAGCAGCGGGTCAGGCGGCAGCAGCGCCGCGAGCCGCAGCAACGCGTTGCGCTCGGCGCCCAACGCGTGTTCGCGCGCTAGCAAGTCGGCCAGCCGGTCGAGACCATCCTTTGCCATTTCGGGCAGCACGACCTTCCATATCCCGCCATCGGCCATCAGCCGTGCCGATGCCAGCGGGTCCGCCGCGCCCAGCAGCAACAGCAGTTCGCGCGCGATCCGTTCGCGCGACAGCGCCTTCAGCCGGTCGGCATGCAGCGCGCAGGCCGCCACGGCCTCGCCGTCAACCGCACCACCGAACCGGGCGTGGAAGCGGAAATAGCGCAGGATCCGCAGATGATCCTCGAGGATACGCTCGCCTGCATCACCGATAAAGCGCACCAGCCCGGCGTTCAGGTCCTCGAGTCCGGTAAAATGATCGGTCACCTCGAGCGTGGCCGGATCGGCGAAGAGCGCGTTGATGGTGAAATCGCGTCGCGCGGCGTCTTCGCGCCAGTCATCGGTAAACGCGACCTCGGCATGGCGGCCGTCGGTGGTGACATCACGGCGCAGCGTGGTGATCTCGACCGGGCCGCGCGGCAGCACGGCGGTTACCGTGCCATGCGCAAGGCCCGTCGGCACCGCGCGGATGCCCGCTGCCTCAAGCCTTGCCATCACGTCTTCGGGCAGCAGCCGGGTGGCAATGTCGATATCGGTCGCCTCGACGCCCAGCAGTGCATCGCGCACCGCGCCGCCGACATAGCGGCACTGGTCGCCCTTGGGGTCGAGCGCGGCGAGCATCGCACGCACATCCTCGCGCCGGGTCCATTCAGCATCGATCCGCGTCACGCCAGCACGCCTTCCAGCCGCCGCGACAGATTGGCGATGATCCCCGCCGTTACCCCCCAGATGCGCCTCTGCCCCCACATGATCTCGACATATTGGCGCTGCGCGCCTTTCCAGAAGGTTGAATGCCGCGCGTGATTGGCAGGATCGAGCACGAAATCGAGCGGCACCTCGAACCAGTCGGCGACCTCGCCGGGATTGGGCGCATAGCTGAGATCGGGCGGGATGACGCCGAGCACCGGGGTGATCGCAAAGCCGCTGCCGCTGCGATAGACATCGCCGGTACCGATCACGCGGACATGATGCGGGGCAAGGCCCAGTTCCTCGTCCGCCTCGCGCAGCGCGGCAGCGATGGCGTCCTCATCCTCCGGGTCGATCTTGCCGCCGGGAAAGGCGACCTGGCCGGGATGGCTGCGCAGATAATCGGGCCGCTGGGTCAGGATGACGCCGGGCTTCGGCCGGTCGGTGATCGCGATCAGCACCGCGGCTGGAATGTGCACGCCGCGATCGGGCCGGATATGCGCCTCGTCGATCGATTCCATGCCCTGGCTGGCGGCAAGCGCCTCGGCCAGACGGTCATAAAGGCTCATGCGTCCTCGATCCTGTCGAGCCGGAAGCATGTGCCGTCGCTCCAGATCGGCAGGCCAGCGTCGGGATCGTCGGTTTCTTCGAGCGCGAGTTCGACCAGGTCGTAATAGACCGCGCGCTCGATCCGCGCCTCAAGCCCGCGCCACAGGCCGAGATAGGGGCGCGGTTCATCGGCATCGCCACGCATGATGATCGGCCGCTCGGGTCCTGCTACTACCAGCTCGTCGGTATTCAGGCGGAAGGCAAGGCGGCGCTTGTCGCCGGAGCCTTCGGACTTGAGCTCGACCGCGAGCAGCGGCGCGTCCTCGACCTCGATCCATTGCTGCTCGAAAGGGGTGACCAGCGCGTATCGGCCGTCGGCCTCGCGGCGCAGCACGCTGGCGAACAGGCGGACCATCGCCGGGCGCGAGATCAGCCCGCCCTGATGATACCATCGGCCATCGGCGGCGATGCGCATATGGCTGTCGCTCTGGTGCGCGGGCGTCCATTGCTCGACCGGCGGCAGTTTGCGCGTGGCGACCAGGCCTGCGATGTCGGCGAGCGAAAGGTCCTGAAGCTCTGGGGGCGGATCATAGGGCATGCAGGTGCCAGATAAGCATGGCCGGTGCGCGATGCAAAGGGCGTTGCCGCCCTATGCGTGTCAGCTCAGCCGCCAGGGGCCCAGCATGCCGCGCTCGGGCATCAGCGAATCGGGGCGTGCCAATGCCAGCAGCCGGTGCTGCTCATACGGCCCGGGCAACGTCCAGCCTCCGGTGCGCTCGGCGGTAAAGCCGAAGCGGGTGCCATAATATTCGGGATCGCCCAGCAGCACGAGCGGCAGCTTCTCGCCGACGCCCATTGCGCCGAACACCGCGGCCATGAGCGCGCGGCCGATGCCCTGGTCCTGATGATCGGGTGCGACGCTGACCGGGCCGACCAGGATCATCGGATAGGCGAGGCCATCGGGATCGGTCAGCGCGACCGGCCAGCACTGGATGCTACCGACCAGATAGCCGTCGCCATCGACTGCGGCAAAGCTGAGCGCGGGCAGGTGGGTAAGGCCCTCGCGCACCTTGTAGATGGTGCGGTTCTTTCGCTCCGGGCCGAACACCAGATCGAGCAGTTCTTCAACCCAGGCGCTATCCACCTGATCCAGCGGGATAATGTTGAATTCGGTCATCGGTCCAGACGATAGAAGGAAAGGGCGTCGATCCGCGCCCTTAGGGACGGCAAGCCCTTGAGTCGAGCGCAATTCTTGGGCCCGCCCGGCTTCCCCATAAGGTTTGCCAAAGCGCCATCGCTTTCCTATGTGTGACTTGCTGGCAACACGTACGCGTAACAGGGGGAGTTCATGAACGAGACCGCAAAACCGCATGGTTCGATCTGGCTGGCACGGTTGTGCCTGTTGCTGGGGGCAGGATCGATCGTGATGGCGCTGATCGGCGCAATCGGTGCGGGCCAGGACTGGTGGGGCAAGCTGAACGGCGTCAGCACCGTGGCAGCGGCCATTGTCGTGGCGCTGGTGGGTCTGGTATTCTCGCTCATCGTGCTGCTGCTCTATCGCAAGAAGGGCAAGCGCATCCGCGATCTGACGGTCATGGGGCTGGTCTGCTCGCTCGCCTATCTCGGCTTCATGGGATATTGGATCAATGTGGCGCGCAGCGTGCCGCAGATTCACGACATCACCACCAATCTGGACAATCCCCCGCAATTTCAGGTGCTCAAGCTGCGTCCCGACGATTTTGCCGACATTCCCGGTCGCGGCGAACCCAAATATGCCGGCATGGACGCCAAGGAGCGCTGGAAGGTGCTGCACCGTGGTGCCTATGGCGACCTGAAGACCGTGGTCGTCAAGCTGCCGGTTGATCGTGCCGTGACCCTGGCCACCGAGGTCGCGCGCGAGCGCGGCTGGGAAATTGCCGCATCCAAGCCCGAGGAAGGGCGGCTTGAGGCGACCGACACGGTTTCGCTGTTCAAGTTCAAGGACGATGTCGTGGTGCGGGTGCAGCCTGGCCCCGGCGGTCTTACCAGCGAAGTCGACGTCCGCAGCGTCTCGCGCGTCGGCAAGAGCGATCTCGGCGTCAACGCCAAGCGGATCCGCAGCTTCCTGAGCGACTTGCAGGCCGCTGCGCCGAAATAATCGCAGGTTTAGTCGGTCGCCAGCGCCGCGCTCGAAGCCTGCTCGATCCGGCCACGGTCGGCGAGCATCAGCGTGGAGCTTGCCTTGGCCAGCACCTTTCCGCCGGCGTCGAGCAGCTGCCCTTCGAAAAAGCACGTGCTGCGTCCGCGCTTTTCGACCCCGGCGGTCGCGGTGAGCAGGCCGGGGCGCGCCGGCGCGAAAAAGCTGACCTTCAGCTCGAGTGACATCGGCACAACGTCCGGGCCGGTCATCGCCATGGCGGCATAGGCCATGGCGGCATCGATCCAGCCGGTGACGAACCCGCCCTGAACCACGCCGCCCGAATGGCACATGTGCATGCCCGCCTGATATTCGATCGTCGCACGGCCCGCCGGATCAAGTTCGACGACGCGGACAAAGCCCAGCGCCTGGTTGAGATCGGTCGGGGGATTGACGGCAACGGCGTGGGACATGCGGCATTCTCTCCTGCAGCGGTTATGGCGTCTCGTGCGGTCAACCAACCGGCAAGGCGCTGCATTGTCAAACAGACTTTCCCGGCTCGTGCGGGAACCGGAGAAAGGCGCGCGGGGTAATTGGGCAAAGACAGGAGCCCATGATGATCTCTGCCCGAACAATTCTGACCGCAACCAGCCTGACCCTTGGCCTCGCGCTCGCCGCCTGCAGCAACGATGCCGAAGCGCCGGCCGCACAGGACGAACCCGAGCGCGCCTATATGGCCGCCGACTCCGCTCCCGCCACCGCGCAGGCGCTGCTCAGGACGGCCGACGGCAAGGATGCAGGCTCGGTGACGGCCACGCAGGAAGAGGGCGGTATCCGCCTCGCCATCAATGCCACGGGCATGTCGGCGGGCGAGCACGGCATCCATGTTCACATGACCGGCAAGTGCGAGGGGCCGAAGTTCGAGAGCGCAAGCGGGCACTGGAATCCCATGGGTGCCAAACATGGCCTCAACAATCCGCAGGGCCAGCATTCGGGCGACATGCCCAATCTCGTCGTGGCGAGCGACGGCAGTGGACGGATGGATTATCTCCTCGACGAAGCGCAGCTCGATCAGATGCTCGATGCCGATGGGGCGGCTCTGGTGATCCACGCCAAGGCGGACGACCAGAAGACCGATCCTTCGGGCGATAGCGGGGATCGCCTCGCCTGCGGTGTCTTCACGCGCGGCTGATCAGCGGCGAGCAATTTCAGCGACTGGTGGTGCGCACGCCGTAGTCGATGCGGATGCGCACCCATTCGCCCACCTTGGATACCCCGCCGACGCGGGGCGGGCGCACGCGGAACTGCCAGGCGGCGGCAATGACTGCGCGGCCAATTCCCGACCCCTGCGGCGATTCGCCGATCTCGTAACAATCCTCGACCCGGAAATCCGGCACCGTGCGACACGCGATCAGCGCCGAACCGGGGCCGCGTGCGGTCGACAGATAGCCCTTGAGCTCATCGTCATAGGGCTCACGATACCAGGCGGCGGCAAACAGCGGCTCGCCATTCGGACCGGAGCCGACCCGCTCGCTGTCGCCGGGCACGCCCTTGTCCATCGGACCATAGACGCGGCCCGGCTTGATCACGGCCTTGGCCTTGGGCTGCGCAGGCGGCGCGGCTGGCGCGGCCTGGGGCGAAGGGATCGCGACGATCGGCGGTGGGATTGGCGAGGGTTGGGGAGAGACGACCGGACTCGGCGTCTCGACCGGGCTTTCTTCCTGCTCGGTCGGTTCGGGCGAGCGCGAGGCGTTTTCCGCAGGCTTGGGGCTGTCCTGCTCGGTCTTTTCCGCCGTGGGTTCGGGTGTCACGCCGAACACGGTCATCAGCGATTCTTCGCGCTTTTCGCCCGGTGGCGCGATCGACAGCGACAGCAGGGCTAGCACGAACAGCAGTTCGGCGATCAGCGCCAGGATGACGCCGCCCGCACGCTCGCCAAATCGCGAGCGCAACGCTTCGCGCCAATGCGAAAACCGGGATGCGGGTTGGGGCAGGTTTTCGGCGGGCGAGAGGTCCATCAGCGACAGGTCAGCTTTCGTGCGATTGCGGCCCCCCAAGCCCCTGATTGCGACCGTGCATGGTGCCGCTTGTCGGATTCGAACCAACGACCTACCGCTTACAAGGCGGTTGCTCTACCAGCTGAGCTAAAGCGGCGTACCCATCGCGATTGCGCCGCGTGCCATGCGCTATTTGACGCCAAAGGTCCAGCCTTCAGTGCGGCGGATCGCGTCATCGAGCATGGGCGGATGCCACAGGGCGTGCCACAGCTTCGCATCGCGCGCGGCATCGCGCAGCCAGGCAGCGGTGATCAGCGCATCGGTGCTGTGGTCGTCATGCGCCAGCAGCGGGGCAGGGGGCGGCGCGCCGAGCGCAGCGAGCGCCTGGTGCAGCGCTTCGGCATCGCGCACCTTGCTCCGCCCGCCAGCAATCCCGGCGGCGCGCGCTGCGATGCTTGTATAGATCTCGACGATGACTGGGCCGCGTTCCGGCACTGGATCGAACGGCCATATGGGAATGCGCCCCGCCAGCCGATGCAGCACGCGCATGCCGGTCAGGCTCGATTTGCCGACCTGCGCTGCCCCGATCAGGTTGAAGCAGCTCGCGCTGTTCGCCTGTTTGGTGCGGCGCTGATGATGCTCGACCGCGCGCAGCCGCCCGGTGCCCAGCGTCCCGAACCGGTCGCCGGTATCGCCCTTGCCATGGCGGAAATAACGCCGCGCCTCGTCGTGGCGCACGAAGCTGCTCGCGGCGAGATGCTCGTCCTCGGCGCACAGCCGGTCGACCAGTGCCCACAGGCCGCGCGCGTCGGCGGGGCTATGCTCCCAGTCGGGGAAATAGGCTCCCGCATCGACGAACGGGAAGGTGGGCGACAGGTCCATGCCGATCAGCATGTCGGTCCCGGCCTCGGCATGGGCGAGCAGCCAGTCGAGCGCTGCGCCGCGCGACCAGCCGCCTTGCGGGCGCAGCAGCACCGGCCGCGCCGCTTCGTCGGCAGCGATCGTCGCCAGCGCCAGCCCCTGGGGCCGCGCCACCGCCTGGCCCGACCAGTCGAAACAGGCATAATGCTCGAAGCGGCGCATGCGATTAGCGGATCTGCTTGAGCACCGCGGCAGTGAATTTGGCGATGTCGAACGCGTCGCCCGCCTTGTCATAGCCGCGGCGCACGATCACCAGATCGCGGCTGGGAATGACGACCAGATACTGGCCGCGATTGCCGAAGGCCGCGAACGCATCGACGGGTACGCCCTCGCTCCTGTTCATCAGCCAGAAGCTTGCGCCATAGCCGAATGGGCCATCGGGCTGCGGGCCGCTAGGCTTGGTCACATAATCGCGCCAGCCTGCGGGCAGGATGCGCTGGCCGTCCCATAGCCCGTCGTTCAGGTACAAAAGCCCCATGCGCGCCATGTCGCGTGCGGTGGTCCAGACCTGGCTCGACAGGATGTAATTGCCCTGCCAGTCAGTCTCGGCCCAGGTGCGCGTCATGCCGATCGCGTCGAACATCTGGTGCGGGTGGAGATCGGGAGCGGCATCGCGCGCAGCGAGCGTCGCCAGCAATATGTCGTTATTGGCGTAGCGGAAGGTCGAACCCGGCTGGTGCAGCATCGGCCATTGCGTCGTCCACTGCCGCACCTCGCCCGCGCTCATGTACACCGCATCGGTGCGGTTGCCGGGGCTGTCGCTCTCGAGCCCGCTGCCCATGCGCAGCAGATTATCGACGGTGATCGCGCGGCGCGGATCGCCCGGTACATTCCATTCGCGGACCGGTTGATCGGGAATGGTGAAGCCCTTCTGCCGGACGAAACCGACATAGGTGCCCGCCATCGACTTGGCGACCGACCAGGTGCGCTGCGCGGTGTGCATGTCGTGCCCCTGCTTGTAGCGTTCCTGCACGATGCGCCCTTTGTGGACGATCACCACGCCGCTGGTCTTGCCGCCGAACGCTTTCGCATCGAACGCGCTTTCGACCAGCGTGTCGAACGGGGTGATCATCATCACGCGCGGATCGCTGGCATTGGCATCGCCCATTGGCCAGGGGCGGTCGTCGAGGCTGCCCGCAGCCGCGCGCTCCAGATCCTCGCCGGGCAGGCGGCGGCCGTCATTGGTCCAGCCGATCGGCATCGAGGTGCAGCCGGTGACCGGATTGTGCCGGGCGATGCGCGGCGGCATGTCCTCGGCGAAAGCGACGCTCACCTGATGCGTCACCTCGTCGATCTCGGCCTTCAACCCCAGAACGATCGGGTCGATATGCGGATAGATGCCCGAAAGCTCGTCCGCCTCGATATCGGCGACCGTCTTGTTGCCGTTCCACAGGCCCGAACACAGGAACTGCGCCTTGTAGCCTGCCGCTTCGGCCAGGGTAGCGCGAGTCGGGCCTGCGGGTGGCGGCGTTGTCGGCTGGGCGCTGAGCGGCGTGCTAATCAGCGCTATGGCCAGAGCGAATCGCGCCTTAGCATGCGTGCGGCGGGCAGGGCGGAACGGCTTTGGCATCATCAAGAACTCCAGCGTGGGCAGGGCGTTATGGAATTTGAATGGGACGAAGCCAAGCGCTTGAGCAACTTCGAAAAGCATGGGATCGATTTTGTCGATGTCGGTGATATCTGGAAGCGTCCGCGACTGGATTACTACGTGATCGATTTCCAACATGGCGAACGCCGCGTCACGGCCATCGGCACGATAAACGATGACGATCGCATCGTCGCTGTGGTATATACGATGCGCGACCGCGTGACCCGCATCATCTCGTTAAGGCGAGCAAGGCGATATGAGCGAAAAGATTACCAGAATGCGTTTGGACGAGGCACCTAGAGAGTCGCTGACCGACTGGGCGCGGCTCGACGCGATGACCGAAGACGATATCGAGCGCGCGATCGAGGACGATCCCGAATGGGCTGCGTTCAACGATGTTTCGGACCTTCAAAAGCGAGCGGGCTTTTCGCTCTTTCGTGGCCCCGACGACCAGTGGCGCTGGCTGTTGAGTGACCAATCGGGCCTGGTGATCGGGCAGAGCACCGTCGCCTATCGCTACAAGGGCGATGCCATCGCAGCGGTGCGGGACCTTTTCGAGAATATTTCCAAGGCCGCCTAACCCCGGTTCTTCCGCAAATCCTCCCAAACCCGCATGCGTTCGGCGATGCGCGCTTCATAGCCGCGTTCCACCGGCTGGTAGAAACGCTGCGGCTCCATCTCTTCCGGCCAATAGTTCGCGCCTGAAAAGCCGTCCGCCGCGTCATGGTCATAGGCATAGCCCTTGCCATAGCCGATATCTTTCATCAGCTTGGTCGGCGCGTTCAGGATGTTCTGCGGCGGCATCAGCGACCCAGTGGCCCTGGCGCTCTTCCACGCGGCCTTTTGCGCGGCATAGGCTGCATTCGATTTGGGCGCGGTGGCGCAATAGAGACACGCCTGGACGATCGCCAGCTCGCCCTCGGGCGAGCCGAGAAACGCATAGGCGTCCTTGGCGGCGAGGCACTGCACCAGCGCCTGCGGGTCGGCCATGCCGATATCCTCGCTGGCAAACCGCGTGATGCGGCGCAGCACGTACAGCGGTTCCTCGCCCGCGACCAGCATGCGCGCAAGGTAATAGAGCGCCGCCTGCGGATCGGACCCGCGCATCGCCTTGTGCAGCGCGGAGATGAGATTGTAATGCCCCTCGCGGTCCTTGTCATAGACCGGCATCCGGCGGTGCAGCAGCGCCGCCAGCCCCGCTGGATCGAGCGGCGCTTCGACCTGGATCGACAGCAGCGTTTCGACCTGGTTGAGCAGGAAGCGGCCATCGCCATCGGCCGAGGCGATCAGCGCGGCGCGGGCATCTTCGGTCAGCGGCAGCGCCTTGCCCGTCAACCGCTCGGCGCGCGCGATCAGTTCACCCAGGGCCGCCTCGTCGAGCCGCCGGAGAATGAGCACCTGGCTGCGGCTGAGCAAGGCGGCGTTGAGCTCGAACGAGGGATTCTCGGTCGTCGCGCCCACCAGCACCACCGTTCCGCGCTCGACAAAGGGCAGGAAGCCGTCCTGCTGCGCGCGGTTGAAGCGGTGGATCTCGTCCACGAACAAGAGCGTGCGCTGCCCTGCACCCGCCATCTTTTCGGCCTCGGCAAAGGCCTTCTTGAGGTCTGCCACGCCCGAAAAGACGGCCGAGATCGCGACGAAGCGCATGCCTGTCGCCTCGCCCAGCAGCCGCGCCATGCTCGTCTTGCCGGTACCGGGCGGGCCCCAGAGGATCATCGAGGACAGTTTTCCTGCCGCAACCATCCGCCCGATCGCGCCTTCCGGTCCGGTAAGATGATCCTGCCCGATGATCTCGTCCAGCGATCGCGGACGCAGCCGGTCCGCCAGCGGTGCATCGGGGCCGGGCGCGCTTTCGGTGTGGCCGTCGGCAGGCAGGGTATCGAACAGATCGCTCATCGGGCGCACGCTAGCCGCTCGCGCGAAATCGCGAAAGTGCGGGTCGTCGCATTTCGCCTCTTGACGAAGATGTTATAAGATATATCTTAGAGCCATCGAGATACACAGGAGTAAGAATCGATATGACTATGCGTTTCAGAATGGGCGGAGGCCCGCGCGGCGGCTGGGAAGGCCGCATGAAGCCCTTCATCGCTATGAGCTTTGGCCCCGGTGGTCGCGGCTGGGGCGGCGACTGGGACTTCGGCAATTTCAGCTTTGACGGCGGCGGCCGGGGCGGTCGCGGCGGCGGCGGTCGTGGACCGCGCGGACGTCGCCGGATGTTCGACGGCGGCGAATTGCGGCTGGTGCTGCTGGCGCTGATCGAGAAGGAACCGCGCCACGGCTATGACCTGATCAAGGCGATCGAGGAAATGACCGGTGGCCAATATGCGCCCAGCCCGGGCGTGGTTTATCCGACGCTCAGCCTGCTGGAGGACAGCGGCCTGATCGCCTCGGCCGAGACCGAAGGATCGCGCAAGGCGTTCCGTATCACCGACGCCGGTGTCGCGGAGCTGAACGACAAACGTGAAGAGGCCGATGCGCTGATCGCGCGGCTCACGGAAGCGGGCGAGGAGCGCGAGCAGCGCGCTGGTGGTCCGCAGATCGGCCGCGCGGTCGGCAATCTGATGGCAGCGATGGCGCACCGTCTCGCCAGCGGCGAGGTGGATGCCGAGTTCAAGCACCAGGTGGCCGAAATCCTCGACGAAGCCGCGCGCAAGATCGAGCGGCTCTAATCGGCACGTCCCCTTTACGGGGGGCGGATGAACAGAAAGCGGGTCTGGCGGCAGATAAGCCGTCAGGCCCGTTTCGCCATGTTCAGCTGGCGCCGACCGAATCCCGCACGACGGCAATGCCCGCCTCGCGCTGACGCTTGAGTTCCTGTTTCAGCTTGGCCGGGTCCTCGGCAACGATGAAGCCGAAGCTGACCCCGCCTTCCTTGCCGATGGTCGCATGGTGCAGCTTGTGCGCCTGGACCAGCCGCTTGGCATAGCCGCTCTTGGGCACCCAGCGGAAATAGCGCTGATGCACCAGCCCGTCATGGATCAGCGTATAGATCGCGCCATAGATCATCACGCCCACGCCCATCCAGGTCGCGGGCTCCCACAACCAGGCGCCGATGATGAACAGGCTGATCGAGATCGCCGAGCCGACGATCGCGTAAAGGTCGTTCTTCTCGAACGTGTTGTTATGCGGCTCGTGATGGTCGCGGTGCCAGCCCCAGCCCCAGCCGTGCATCACGTACTTGTGGCTCCACCACGCCACGAATTCCATGAACGCGACAGAGGCTATCACGATGCCGAAGTTGATCAGGACCTGCATGGCCCAAGAATAGGCGCATTCGCCCCCCGATTGAAGAGGGCATATTGTCCCGGTTGCAATGGCAACCAAATCCGCGCTGGATTTGGGCTTTCGCTTCTGCCAAGCGACCAGCGAAGACCGGTTTGAAGGGGTAATCTGCACGATGGCTCAGGCAAGGACGCTGTACGAGAAGATCTGGGACGCGCATGTCGTCGACCAGCGCGACGATGGCACCGCGATCATCTTCATCGACCGCCATCTCGTCCATGAAGTGACCAGCCCGCAGGCGTTCGAAGGGCTGCGCATGGCCGGGCGCAAGGTGCGCAGGCCCGATCTGACGCTCGCCGTGCCCGATCATAATGTGCCCACCACCGCGCGCGTCGACGCTGCGGGCAACCGCATTCCGATCGCCGATCCTGAAAGCCGCGCGCAGCTCGAGGCGCTCGAGCGCAATGCGCCGGCCTTCGGCGTGCCCTATATCAGCGCCACCGATATCCGTCAGGGCATCGTCCATGTCATCGGCCCCGAACAGGGCTTTACGCTGCCCGGCTGCACCATGGTGTGCGGCGACAGCCATACCGCCGCGCACGGCGCGCTGGGCGCGCTCGCCTTCGGCATCGGCACTTCGGAGGTCGAGCATGTGCTGGCGACGCAGACGCTGCAGCTCAAGCGGTCGAAATCGATGGAAATCCGCGTCGAGGGCGATCTGCCCGCAGGTGTCAGCCCCAAGGATCTGATATTGCACATCATCGGCCAAATCGGCGCGGCGGGCGGCACCGGCCATGTCGTCGAATATCGCGGCCGCGTGTTCGAGCAGATGTCGATCGAGGGGCGTCTCACCATCGCGAACATGTCGATCGAGGCCGGGGCGCGCGCCGGGCTGATCGCGCCCGACGATACCACCTTCGCCTATCTCAAGGGCCGTCCGATGGCTCCCAAGGGGGCTGATTGGGACGCAGCGGTCGCCTATTGGCGCACGCTCAAGACCGATGACGGCGCGGTGTTCGACAAATCGGTCGTGATCAACGCTGCCGATGTCGCGCCGTCGGTCACCTGGGGGACCAGCCCCGAGGATGTCGTGCCGATCACCGGCGTCATCCCCGATCCCGACAGCTTCGAGGATGCCTCGAAGCGCGCCGCCGCGCAGAAATCGCTCGACTATATGGGGCTCACCGCGGGCATGCCGCTCAGCGAGGTGCCGGTCGAGCATATCTTCATCGGCAGCTGCACCAACAGCCGCATCGAGGATCTGCGCGCCGCAGCCGAAGTGCTGAAGGGCCGCCGCAACGCGCCCGGCATCAAGTCGGCGCTGGTCGTGCCCGGCTCGGGCCTGGTCAAGCGCCAGGCCGAGGAAGAGGGTCTCGACCGCATCTTCATCGAAGCGGGATTCGAATGGCGCGAGCCGGGCTGTTCGGCGTGCCTCGGCATGAACCCGGACAAGGTGCCGAGCGGCGAACGCTGCGCCTCGACGTCCAACCGCAACTTCGTCGGCCGCCAGGGCCCTGGTGCGCGCACGCATCTGGTGAGCCCCGCGATGGCGGCGGCAGCGGCGGTGACCGGACGGCTGGCCGATGTACGCGAGTTGATTTGACCAGAATCCTATAGTAATTTGGTCAAAAGTTCAGGAGTCCAGCCATGGACATGCGCCCCACCACCTATTCGGCGGCAGAGGCCAAGGCCCAGTTTTCCAGCCTGCTCGATCGGGTGGCGGCGGGCGAGAGCATCATCATCACCCGCCATGGAAAGCCGGTGGCGAGGCTCGGCCATCCCGACGAGAGCGAAAGCCAGAAGACCGAGGCACGGCGGCGCGCGCGCGAGTCGTTCATCGCCTGGCGCAGGGAACATGGCCCGACGCTGGGGAATGACATCACGGCGAAGGACCTGATCAATGAGGGGCGGCGCTAGGCGTGGAGCGCTTCGTTCTGGATGCGTCGGTAGCACTGTCCTGGTTGTTCCGGGACGAGGAAACGCCTGCTTCCATGGCGATTCATGCGATGACCGACGATCATCGGGTCGTCGTGCCGCCGCACTGGTTTGCAGAAATGGCCAATGGCATCCGCCAGGGCGAGCGGAGAGAGCGCTGCGCGCCGGGCGATGCGCCCGCTTTTTTGAGCCTGCTGGGGCTGCTCGATTATGAACTGTCGGGCCTTGCCCCGTTCGACCAGTTTGCCGTGCTGCTGCCCTTGGCCCGCGAGCATGATCTCACCGTCTATGATGCTGCCTATCTCCATTGTGCGATCAGCCAGGGCCTGCCATTGGCAACATTCGATCAGCAACTGGCAACAGCGGCCAGGGCCTGCAATGTCACGATAATCGGAGATTCTGCATGAAACTGCGCTTCCTTCTTGCGCTGGCGGGTGCGTCCTTCGCCGTCACCCCCGCCTCCGCCCAGCAGGCCGAGGTCAAGCTGTGGCGGCTCGATTGCGGGACGGTCGCGGCCAATGATCTCAACGCCTTTTCCGACACCAAAGCCTATACCGGCAAATCGAAGCAGCTCGCGAGCAGCTGCTATCTGATCCAGCATGGCAGCGATTACATGCTGTGGGACACGGGGCTGCCCGCCGCGATGAAGGGCAAGCCGCTCGACAACGAGGCCGCGATGGACGCGACCGTGACCCTGACGATCAAGGAACAGCTGGCGACGTTGAATGTCGATCCCGCCTCGATCAAATATGTCGCTGTCAGCCATTATCATTTCGACCATATCGGCCAGCTCGCCGAGTTTCCCGGCGCGACGCTGCTCGTCGGCAAGAACGACTGGCAGGTGGTGACGACCGATCCCGCGACTTATGGTGCCGATCCCAAGCCGTTCGAGCCGTGGATCAAGGGCGGCAGCAAGGTCGAGGCGGTGGCGAACGACAAGGACGTGTTCGGCGATGGCTCTATCACCATGCTGCGCCTGCCGGGACACACGCCGGGGCATAACGGCCTGCTGGTGCGGCTGAAGAAAAAGCCGGTGCTGCTCACCGGCGATCTCGCGCATTTTACGGAAAATTATAAGAGCAACGGCGTGCCCACCTTCAATTACGATCGTGCCGAAACGCTCGCTTCGCTTGACCGGTTCAAGAAACTGGCCGACAATCTGGGGGCGACAGTGATCATTCAGCACGAACCGGCAGACATCAAGAAATTGCCGGCATTTCCCCAGGCAGCGGAGTAGGATTACGTGACAAAGGACAAGAAGAACGGCTGGTCCAGCGGCGCCATGGCTGGCGCGGCGGTGGGATCGGCGGCGCTGGCAGCGGCATTGCTCTATGTCGGCAAGCAGTTCACCAAGCCCAAGACCGGGGCGGCTCCCAAGCCCGAAGAGCCCGGTGCCGAAGCGACCGAGGGACCCCATGCAACCGATTGATCGTGTGGAAGGACGCGCCATCCCCTTTGGGCGCAAGAATGTCGATACCGATATCATCATCCCCGCCCAGTGGCTGAAGACGATCAGCCGCGAAGGCCTTGGCAAGGGAGCGTTCGAGACGGTACGCGCCGAGCCCGGCAATGTGTTCGACGATCCCGAATTTGCAGGCGCGCCGATCCTGATCGCGGGCGACAATTTCGGTTGCGGGTCGAGCCGCGAGCATGCCGCCTGGGCGCTGACCGATCTCGGCATCACCGCAGTGATCGCGCCCAGCTTTTCTGACATTTTCTCGAGCAACGCCTTCAAGAACGGCATCCTCACCGTCGTCCTGCCGCAGGAAGCGGTCGACCGGCTGATGGAGGTCGCAGCGACCGATCCGATCCATATCGATCTGGAAAGCCAGACGGTGACGACACCGTTCCAGGACCGCTTCACCTTCGAGATCGATCCGTTCCGCAAGACATGCCTGATGCAGGGGCTGGACGAGATCGGCCTGACGCTCGCCAAGACCGACGCGATCAGCGCCTATGAGGCGAGGCTGGCCAGCGAGAAGCCCTGGCTGGTGCCTGCAGCTGCATGAATTCGTCATTCCCGCGTAGGCGGGAATCCCGCTTCTGCGCCTAGCATTCCATCAAGCGGGACCCCCGCCTGCGCGGGGATGACGGGTAAAAATCACAAACAACTGGAGAGAGCCGAACCATGAAAGCCCTTTTGTCGAACGCCGCAGGTGGCCCCGAAACGCTGGAAATGACAGAGGTCGATGCGCCGGTGGCCGGACCCGGCGAGCTGCTGGTCGCGGTCAAGGCCTGTTCGATCAACTTCCCCGACGCGCTGATCATCAAGGACATGTATCAGCTGAAACCCCAGCGCCCGTTCGCGCCTGGGAGCGAGATTGCAGGGATCGTCGAGGCGGTGGGCGAGGGCGTGACCGGCTGGGCGGTGGGAGACCGCGTGATCGCGGGCACCGGCTTTGGCGGTCTGGTCGAAAAGAAGGCGGTTCCGGCCGCCGGGGCCTATAAGCTCCCCGATCAGTTCAGCTTCGAACAGGGCGCATCGCTGCTGATGACCTATGGTACCTCGATCCACGCGCTCAAGGATCGCGGACATATCAAGCCGGGCGATACGCTGCTGGTGCTGGGCGCCGCCGGCGGAGTCGGCCTGGCAGCGGTCGAACTGGGCAAGGCCTATGGCGCGCGCGTCGTCGCGGCGGTGTCGAGCGAGGACAAGGCCAAGGCCGCGCGCGAAGCGGGGGCGGACGAGACCGTGGTCTACGAACGCCAGCCGTTCGACAAGGCGCAGTCCAAGGCGCTGGCCGACGCGTTCAAGCAGGCCGTGGGGCCGAACGGCGCAGACATCGTCTATGACGCGGTCGGCGGCGACTATTCGGAACCGGCAGTGCGTGCCATGGCCTGGGAAGGGCGCTTCCTTGTCGTCGGCTTCCCCGCCGGGATCGCCAAGCTGCCGCTCAACCTCACGCTGCTCAAGAGCTGCGATGTCTGCGGCGTGTTCTGGGGTGCGTTCGCCGCGCGCGAGCCCCAGCGCAACGCCGCCAATATCGCCGAGCTGTTCGATCTGTGGGCAGCGGGCAAGATCTCGCCGCGCATTTCGGAAAGCTTCAGCTTTGCCGATGCACCGAAAGCGATCGCGAAGCTTGAAAATCGCGAGGCAATCGGCAAGCTTGTCGTGACGATGTAACCAGCGGAATCATGCGGTTTGGCGCTTGCCGCTGCGCCTGGCTCGGCCTATGCGCTAGCGTCAGACCTGCATGATCAACAAGGGATCGACATGACCAGTTTCAATGATCGCGAACGCGCATTCGAAGCCAAATTTGCCGCCGACGAGGACCTCCAGTTCCGCATCACGGCCCGCCGCAACCGCCTGGTCGGGCATTGGGCCGCGCAGCAGATGGGCCTTACCCCGGAAGAGACCGAAGCCTATGCCAAGTCGGTCGTTCAGGCCGATTTCGAAGAAGCGGGCGACGAGGACGTGATCCGCAAGTTGCTCGGCGATCTCGTGTCGGCTGGCGTCGATATCGACGAGCTGGGCGTGCGCACCGCGCTGGAAGCCAAGATGGCCGAAGCGCGCCGCCAGTTCATCGAAGAGGCGAACTGAGCCATGCCGATGGCCGCTGCCGATATCGAGGCGCTGATCAAGGCGGGCATCCCCGATGCCGAGGTCACGATCACCGATCTTGCGGGGGATGGCGACCATTATGCCGCGCATGTCGTGGCGGAGAGCTTCCGCCCGATGACGCGGCTGGCCCGCACGCGCGCGGTCTATGCGGCGCTCGGCGGGCGCATGGGCGGGGAGCTCCACGCCTTGCAACTGACCACCGCGCTTCCCAGCTAATTGTCATCTGCATATTCAAGGAAGCATCCCGATGACCGACACCGCACAGGCCCGTATTGCCGAGATCGTTAAAGCGAACGACGTCCTTCTGTTCATGAAGGGCACGCCGCTCTTCCCGCAATGCGGCTTTTCCAGCCGCGCCGTTGCCATTCTTGACCATCTGGGGGTGGATTACGAGAGCGTCGACGTGCTGCAGGACATGGAAGTCCGCCAGGGCATCAAGGAATTCTCCGACTGGCCGACCATTCCCCAGCTCTATGTGAAGGGCGAGTTCATCGGCGGGTCGGACATCATGATGGAAATGTTCGAAGCCGGCGAACTGCAGACGCTGATGCAGGAAAAGGGCCTGGTTTCGGCGGGCTAAGCCTTGCTCCGCTGACCTCTTTCCACGCCACCCCCGTGAAAGCGGGGGTCCCGCGTCCTTACCGGCTCCGAAATTTGAGCGGCATTCCCGCGTTCGCTGCAATGACGGTCAGGCCGCTGGCTGAGCCACCCGCGCCGCTCGCGAGCGGCGCACCCCATCCAGACAGAATACCGCCACCGCGCTCCAGATCAGCGCGAAGCAGATCGCGTGCGCACGGGTGAACGGTTCGTCATAGACGAAAACGCCGAGCATGAACTGGATCGTCGGACCGATGAACTGGACGAAGCCGAGCGTCGACAAGGGCATCTTGCGCGCGGCACTCGCGAACAGGAGCAGCGGGATGGTGGTGATCGCGCCGCCCGCGATCAGGAACGCGTTGGTATAGGGCGAATAGCCGAAGCCCGGCGTCGGATCGTAGAGATGGGCCCAGAGCGCATAACCGATCGCAAAGGGCAGCAGCAGCACCGTCTCGCAGGCGAGGCCCGGCAGCGAGCCGACCGGCGCCATCTTGCGCACCATGCCATACAGGCCGAAAGACCCCGCGAGCGACAGGCTGATCCAGATAGAGGCGAGCGATTCGCTCGCCAGCACCAGCACGCCTGCGGCCGCCAGAGTGATTGCGATCAGCTGCGTACGGTTCATCCGTTCGCTGAAGAACAGCACGCCCAGCGCGACGTTGATCAGCGGGTTGATGTAATAGCCCAGGCTCCCCGCCAGGATATGCTGGTTGGTGATGGCCCAGATATAGATCAGCCAGTTGGCCGCAATCAGCGAGGTGCTGGCGATCATGAAGCGGCGGGTGCGCGGGTCGCGGATGGCGGTCAGGAACTCGTGCAACGACCTGCGCGCCCAGAGGATGGCGAGCACCAGCAGCACCGACCACATAACGCGGTGCGCGACGATCTCCACCGGGGAAATCCCCTGCAGCTGTTTGAAGAACAGCGGCATGAAGCCCCAGATGGTATAGGCGCCCACTGCTTCCGGCAGGCCGTTCAGTCGCTTGGCTTCACCGCTCATGGCGGCGCGTTAGAGGATGCCGCCGCCAAGCGATAGCCGGATAATGCAGACCACCAGCACGATCAGGCACAGGTTGCGACCCGTGTTGCTGCTCGACAGGAAGCCCAGCAGCACGCCGACCAGCGCGATCGGAACGATCAGCCAGTTGAGCGCACCCAGCAGCGGCAGAAAGGCGGGAATGGCCAGCAGCAGTGCCACAAGGCCGATGATGATGGAGAGGATGTTCAGCATGTGTCTTATATGGATAAGACAGCACTTCGTTGCAAGCTGTTTAACGGTTCATCGCTGAAATGGGTCGCTTCGTCGGCGAAAAGCACGGAATCGCGCTTGTTGTTTCCCGTTCATGAAACTGCCTTTGAGGATGAATGTTGTTAGGTTCGAGCCGGGCCAAACGTCCGGAGCACATTGTGGAGACGAACCATGTTGAACCTTGCCCTTGCCAGCGCCGCTGCGTTTCTGAACCCCGCGCCTGCTGCCCCGGTCGCCCTGCCGGTCTCGACCAATTTCTATTCGCAGGATGCCGCTGAATTCCAGCGTCGCGACGAGCGCCGCGCCTATCGCGAGGGCCGTCGTGACGGTCGCCGCGAGGCGCGCAACAACCGCTACTGGCGCGGCAATGACGGCCGCTATTACTGCCGCCGCGATAACGGCACCACCGGTCTGCTGGTCGGCGCTGGTGTCGGCGCCTTGGCCGGTAACGCCGTTGCCGGTCGCGGCGACAAGACGCTAGGTGCTATCATCGGCGGTCTGGGCGGCGCAGCCATTGGTCGCGAGATCGACCGCGGCAACGTGCGCTGCCGCTGATTTCGCCACTACCCTGGCGATGAAGGGCCTCTCCCGGCAACGGGAGGGGCCTTTTGCTATGCGCTGAGGTCTTCGGCGAGCCGGTCGATATCGGCATCCTCGCGCACGATCTGCCAGCGATCAGGCTGGCGGGTGTCGATCAGCACCACGCCCTTTTTCGGGCAGATGTCGAGGCACGGCACCTCGATCACGCCGAGCCGCGCCTTGCGGCCCTTGCCTGCGGGCAGGCGGCGCTTGAGCGCCTTGGCGAGCGAGCGGTCGCCCTCGGGGCCGAAGCTCGCCTTGGCACGCTTTTGGCACTTCTTGCACACCAGCAGCGCATGCGACCAGTTGGCGTTGATTTCGCTTTTCATGAGGGGGAGATAGGGGCGCAGCGGGCCGATTACACGCCCTTCCAGGTCTTTCGCTCTTCCGCGCTGCGCAGCACCGCATAGGCCGCCTGGATCGCCTGAAAGCGGGCGGCGGCTTCCTTGTCGCCCTGATTGGTATCCGGATGATTGGCCTTGGCGAGGCGGCGATAGGCCTTTTTCACCTCCTCGAACTCGGCATGCATATCGCATTCGAGCACATCGAGCGCGCGCATCTCGTCGCGGCTGCGCGATCCGTCGCCCGAGCCAGTCCAGCCGTGAAAGGCGGACTCACGATAGCCCGAGGCATCGCGCTGTTCCTCCGCTGCGCGCGCCGCGGCCTCTTCCTTGTCAAGGCCTGCAAAATAGTCCCAGCCCTGGTTGTATTCGGCAGCATGGCGTTCACAGAAATACCAGCGGTCGCGGCTGTTGGGGGATTTGGGGGCAGGACAGTTGCCCGGCTGATCGCAGCCATGCCGATCGCACATCCGCACCTGCTGCGCTTCACGCGAAGCGCCATAACCGCGCCAGCGCGGGAAACCCCAGTCGGTGGATCGTCTGCCTGCCATCACGCGCATTTAGCGATGCGAGCGGGGAAGGGCTAGGGGGTAGCGCGATCGGGCAGCACGATGCTGGCAAGCACGGCGCGCCGACCCGGATCGAGTTCCTTGTGCGAAAGCGCCAGCCTGGCCCAGTAGTCGGCCTCCTTGGGCGAGCGCGGTACGCCCAACCCGTCCGCATGGCGCCGCGCTTGAAGGAACTGCGACCCTGCAAAACCGCCGCTAGCCCCGCGCGTGCAGTGGCGCTCGGCCTCGGCGCTGTTCAGCGCATTGCGGAAATAAGCCAGTTCGCACAACCAATGGTCGCCCTCGCGATTGCCCTTGTCGGCGAGCGCATTGAGCATCGTCGTGGCGGTCTTCATATCGCCGATATGTGCTCCCAGAGCGAACATAGCGAAGGGATGGCCCTTGGCGGCTGCCTGTTCGAACAGAGTGCGTGCCCGATCCGTTAGTGCCTTGATCTTCGCCGGATCGCGCTCGCTGCGTGCCTCGACGATCAGCAGATCGCCGAGATGCGACTTGGCCTTGGCATAATCCTGCGCTGCTGAAAGCTCGTAGAGTTCGCGGGCGCGCGCGGCTTCCTGCGGCGCATGTGCGCGCAGGAAATAGCCCAGTTCCAACTGCCCTGCGGGATGTCCCTTCGCGGCCGATTTCTCGAGCCAGGTGCGTGCTGCGACCAGATCCTTCGGTAGGCCCACCCCGAATTCGTACATATAGCCCAGCAGATATTGCGCCACCGGATCGTCGTTCGTTTCCGCTGCGGCTAACAGCGAGGGCACGTTCGACCGGGTCAGCAGATCGGCGACGAGATAGGGTTCGTCCTCGGTTCCCAGGCGTTCCAGCGTCAAGTCGGCAAGCAGGGTCATCGTCTGCGGCATCATCATCAGCAGCGCGCCGGGGCTGCTGCGAATCGCCCCCGTGCGGACACGGGCGGTGGGGGCAGGCGCCCCTGCAATCCCGCCGATCGCTGTGCCTGCGGGCGGCTTTGCAGCATTCTGCATCGAACTGCCGGGCAGCGGCATCAGGAAGAAATCTTCGCGAAACTGCCCGTAGCGCACCGGATATTGCGCCGGATCGATCACCGGTCGTGTGCGCTCCTCGACATCGCGCGCGACGATCTTGAGATACTGGTCGAGTTCCAGCCCCGGCGTGGCGCTGCACTTGGCGATCGCGGCGGCAAACGGGCTGATCGCATCGGCCTCGGGCGGGGCATCGTCGAGCGCCGGACTGCCCTTGACGGTTGAATAGAACACCACGCCCTTGCCGCCGCGCGGCAGACCGATGGTGCTCACCGTTCCATCGCGCCCGCCGGGGTCGAGATCAGTGAGCTCGACCACCGCGTCGAAAGATCGGCAGGCATCGAGAAAGAACAGGTTGAACCGCTGGGCCCTGGCCGCGCCCATCAGCGCATCGAGCGGCAGGAAATGCTCGGCAAGGCCATTCTTGCTGGCAAATCGCGGCGCATCGACGGGGACGAGATAGTTCTCTCCGCCGAATTCGAAGCCATGGCCGGCATAATAGATCAGCGCGGTATCGGCCGCAGCGGAGAGCGATGCAAACTCGTCGACGGCCCTGCGCGCAGCGGCAGCGTTGACATCGACCAGCCGGATCACCCGGAACCCGGCCTGGGCAAAGACATCGCACAGCCGCTCGACATCATTGGCCGCATTGTCCAGCCCGTCCCAGTCGGCCCCGTCATAGCCGCCATTGCCGATCAGCAGCGCCACCCGCTGCGTCTGCGCCGCCGCCCCGCATTCCTTGCGCCCGGCGCCGGGTTTGCTCAAGGGCGCCTGTGCAGAGGCGACCATGGGCGCCATGGCGGCCAGCGTTAGAGCCGCCCCGGCGAGCAGATGATGAACCAGCGACTTTGGCGTCCCCATGGCGATCCCCCTGATCTAGGGGGGAAACTACAGCCGGCGCGGCAATTGCGCAACGACCACGCCCCCTTCATCGCTCTCCCATGTCGTTCGTCGAACGCTAAGGGTCTTGAAACCACTGGCCTGCTATCTATCTCGCATCCGCAGCATAGATTGCGATTAAAGACGTTTCAGGGAAGTGCCACCAATGAGCCGCCAGTTGATGTTCGCAGCCATGCTCTCCATCGCGATGATGGCGACGTTCGTGCTGGGCTCGACGGCTTATGCCGGCGGCGATGCGGCGCAGGATTTTGCGCAGTGCGATCTCAACGAACTGGAACAGTCGCCCGCCGCCATCGATTATTCGGTGCCGTCCAAGCTGGTGCTTGCCTCGCTCTGAGCACGATCGGCCCCAGGCCGTTTTTCATCATTCCCAAAATCGCCAGAGGGTCTGTAAGCCGGGTTCTGTCCTGACCGTTGCCGGTCATGGGCAGCCATTCCTCTAGGCAGGGCATTGCTGCACCGCTCAAGCAACCAACCCGGGCGGCAAGGGGCCGAAACTCCCCTGGGACGCGCCTCTGCAAGCAGAAACCGTATCGCCAAATCCGCCCCTATTCGGTCTTGCTCCGGATGGGGTTTACCGTGCCGCGATCCGTTGCCGGTCGCGCGGTGCGCTCTTACCGCACCCTTTCACTGTTACCGGGCCGAAGCCCAAGGCAACCTGCTTTCTGTTGCACTGTCCCTGGGGTCGCCCCCGCCGGGCGTTACCCGGCATCCCTGTTTCGTGGAGCCCGGACTTTCCTCGCCCCCGTTTTGCAACGGGGCCGCGGCTGCCCGACCCTCTGGCTGCGTGCGGCCTAGCCGGGATCGCGCGGGAACGCAATCAGCGCGTGCGCCCCGCGTCCCGATCGAGCAGCAGCGCGAACAGGATCGCGCGGCATTCGCCGTCGATCTCGCCGGTGATGGTGCCGGGCCGCCAGCGTCGCTGGAACGCGGTGGTCGCCGCGCGCCCGTCGCTGATATCATAGCCGAAGCGTTCGAGCGCGAGCATGAACGCGCCGTCGCTCCAATAGGGATCGACCAGCCGCCCGTCGGGGATCGGCAGAGCGAGGCGGACGCGCGCCAGCCTTTGCCAGTCGAACAGCTCGCCCGGGTCCTGCTTGCGCGCAGGCGCGATGTCGCTGTGCCCGACGACATTGGCACGCGGGATGTTGTAGCGGTCGACAATGTCCGCAACGAGCGGGATCAGCGCCGACATCTGTTCCTCGGGGAACGGACGATAGCCGAATTCATGGCCGGGATTGACGATCTCTATGCCGATGCTGGCGCTGTTCACATCGGTGATGCCCCGCCAGTGCGAACGGCCCGCGTGCCAGGCGCGGTCGGCCTCGTCGACCATGCGGATGATCTGGCCGTCCTCGGTCACGACATAATGGGCGGAGACCTTGGAAGCAGGGTTGGCGAGCCATTCGATCGCCGAGGGCGCGTCCTGCATCCCGGTATAATGCAGCACCAGCATATTGATCGGCAGCTTGCGCTCGTCGAAATTCGGCGACGGGGTGTCGATCAAGATCTGGTCCCTTCCTTCATCAGCCGCGCCTTGGCGAGCTCGCGTGCCTTCTGGGCGTTGCGAACCGCCACGATAGAGACGCCCAGCAGCGCGATCAATCCACCCGCGATCATCAGCCAGGTCAGCGGCGTTCCGAACCACCAGGTGGCAAAGGCGACCGAAATGACCGGGGTGGGGATGGTGAGCGGACTGACGGTCGATACGCTGTGCCGCTGCAGCAGCCAGACCATCGCGCCATGGCCGCCGATGCTCGATCCGATCGCGGCATAGGCGGTCCAGGCATAGGTTTCTGCGGTGAGGTGCGGCAGTTTGGCCATGCCATCGGGCTCGAGCAGCAGCGCAAAGGGCAGGATGACGAGCGATCCGATCAGCCCGAGCCACCCGCTGATGTTGAGCACGCCGATGCCGCCCAGATTGCGCTGGATCAGCGTTGCGGTGGCCCAGATCAGGCTGCCGACCGCGGAGATGGCGATCGCGGGCAGCTCCTTGCCCGCCGCCGGATCGAAGACCAGCAGCATCACCCCGAACAGCGCCAGCACGATGCCGATCAGGCGCGGAATGCCGATCTTCTCCTTGAGGAAGATGACCGCGAGGATCAGCGAGAAGGGGACGCCGAGCTGGCCCGCGATGGCCAGCGCGCTGACATTGTTGCTGACCTTGAGCGACAGGCCGACCGCGACATAGAACAGCCCGCCGCTGAGCACGCCGAGCGTCGCGATCAGCTTCATCCGCCCCGGCACGATGCGCAGGAACGGCAGGCAGACCAGGGCGACGATCGCCTGGCGCAGGAACGCGCCGGGCAGCGCGCCTGCGCTGTCCACCGCCGATTTCATCGCGATGATGTTGAAGCCCCAGAGCATCATCATCATCACCGCCACGGCCCAGTCGAGTCGGCCAAAGCCGCGTTCGGGCAGGTCCTGGAGGTGCGAATCGGGCTGCATGCGCGCAGGCATAGGGCAAATGCCCGGCTAGAACAGCATTTTGCTGCGCTTGCGAACGATCAGGCGAGCGGCGGGGGCAGCGCCGACAGGCCGGTGCGGCCCGGCACCGCCTTGCAATGCAGCCCGCGCATCTCGCGCGCGCTGGAAAACAGCGCGGTCTGGTCCATCACCGTTTCTGCCGCGCCCAGCATCAGCAGGCCGTCGTCCTCGAGCGTCTGCTCGAGCTTGGCATAGGCGATCGATCGCGTTTCGGGGGCAAAGTACATCAGCACATTGCGGCACAGGATGATGTCGAACCGGCCCTTTTCGGTGCGGGGCTTGAGGATGTTGTCCTCCTGAAAGCGCACCATCTGTTGCAGCCGCGGATCGATCACCCAATCCTCGCCGTCCTGGGTGAAATAGCGCAGCATGTAATCGACCGACAGGCCGCGCTGGATTTCGAACTGGCTGTAGCGGCCCGATCTTGCCTTGGCGATCACCGAGGCGGAAATGTCGGTGCCGACGATCTCGATGTTCCAGCCATCCCAGAGCTCGCGGTCGGTATCGATCAGCATCGCGACCGAATAGGCTTCCTGTCCCGTCGAACAGCCAGCGCACCAGATGCGCAGCGACTTGCGCGTGGCCCGACGCTCGCGCAGCTGGGGCAGGGCTTCGCTGCGCAATGTCGCGAACAGCGCGATGTCGCGGAAGAAGAAACTCTCGTTGTTGAGCATCAGCTCGAGCGATTCCTGCAGCAGCCGCTCGTTCTCGGGATCGGAGAGCACCGCGACGAGCGCGTCCAGATCGGGGATGGCATGCTGCTTGAGCAGCGGCGCGAGCGCGGTCTGGATCCGCCAGTAGCGGCTGGGCGCGATCTGCTGGCCGGTCCGCGTCTCCAGAAGTCCGGCAAGAATCCGCGTTGCATCGGCTGCGGGCTGGGCATGAATCATGGTGCGCTCTCCAGCCAGCAATCGGCAATGAACCCGGCTATCCCGGCGGGCGGCAGGATCACGCTGGCCAGGCCTGCGCGCGCGACGCTGCCGGGCATGCCCCAGACGGTACTCGTTTCGATATCCTGCACGTAAACGGGAGCCCCCTGTTCGGCGAGCGCACGTGCGCCGGCCAGTCCGTCCGATCCCATACCGCTCAGCATCACCCCGGCGCCGCTCGCGCCGAAACAGCGCGCCACCGCCTGCATCATCGGGTCGACCGATGGCTTGTACGCGCTGGCCGGCCAGTCGGGCAGCAGATCGATCCGCACCTGGCCGTCGGCTCTTTCCAGACCCAGATGTGCATCGCCGGGCGCGCAATAGATATGTCCGCGCTGCAGCCTAGCGCCCTGAACCGCCATGCTGACCGGGCGCAGCTTCAGTTCGTCGATATGCCGCACGAAATGCGGCATGAAGTCGGTCGGCAGGTGCTGGGTGATCAGGATCGGCGCATCGACGCGCGGGTCGAGCGCGGTGAGCAGCTGGTGGATGGCCGGAATGCCGCCGGTGGACGAACCGATCGCGATACACTGCAGCGGACACAGCGTGAGCGCGGGTCGGGCGAGCACGACTGGTACCGGATCATGCCGGGAGCGGCGTCCATCGGCGAGCAGTTGCAGGCGCTGGTGCAGCGCGCCGACGAATTCGCGCGAGTAGAACTGGCGGTCGGGCTTGGCCAATGTATCGCTGGCGCCGAGGGCAAGCGCGCGGATGCTGGCAGGGGCGCCATCGCCGCAATGCGACGACAGCACCAGGATGCAGGCCTGCTGGCTGCGCTGCAGCAGATCGGGCAGGGCGTCGAGCCCGTCACGGTCCGGCATCTCGATATCGAGGATGATGATGTCGATGCTATGCTGCGCCAGAAAGTCGAGCGCTGCCTCGGCCGATGGCACGCTTGCTGCCACTTCGAAGCCCGACAGCGATTCGACGATGCGTTGGATGATCGACCGGGTGACCAGGCTGTCGTCGACGATCAGCACGCGGCTTTGCGCACCATGCGGCACCGCCCGGAGAAATCCCGTTCGAGCTGTTGCCCGCTGTCCCGCCCCCGGCATGGCCGCCTTCCTTCCGCTGCGGCTCAGGCGCAGCCGACGATCTGCAGCTTGCTGTGGAGCGTCTCTCGATCGAACGGCTTCATCACATATTCGTCGGCGCCCGCCTCGATGGCCGCCTGGATATGGCCCCGGCCGTTCTCGGTGGTGCAGAACACGACCTTGGGATGCTGTCCGCCCTCTTCCTTGCGCAGCGCACAGAGAAATTCCATGCCGCCCATGACCGGCATGTTCCAGTCGAGCAGGACGACATCGGGCATCGATCTGCCGCAATGGTCGAGCGCCTCGCTACCATCAGCGGCTTCGGACACGGCAAAATCCAGCGTTTCCAGAATGTGCCGCGCAACCTTGCGGATCACCTTGCTGTCATCGACGACCAGACACGTTTTCATCAAAGCGGCCTCCCTGCGGCACATGCGCTGCGGATGAATGTATGGCCCATTGGTAAGCAGCAGCTTAACGGCGCGAAAAGGCTTTTGAATTTTGGACGCACCGCTTCGGGTCAGGCGGCGCGGCGCATGGCGGGATTGACCATGTAATCGGGATCGATCAGCAACAGGGTTTCGCTATCGTGCTCGAGCAGCGACCGCCCGATTTCGCTCCAGCCTGCGGGCAGCTGGCTGGGCAGCGGCAGCGGCGCCGTGCGGATCGGCACGACGTCGAGCACGTCATCGACCAGCAGGCCATAGCTGCACCCGCCGATATTGACCACGATGGCGGGTTGACCGGGGATCAGTTCGGCAGGTTCGCCGGTGACGAAATACTGGCAGTCGATGAGCGTCAGCACCCGGCTGCGCAGCGCGAACAGGCCCGAGATGAACGGCGCGGCCGAGGGCACCGGGACCGACTCGCGCACCTTGACGACGCTGTCGATCCGCTCGGACGGGAATGCGACCGTTTCGCCCGCGATGATGGCGATGAGAAAGAGGTCCTTCATGCACTTTGCCTCTGCTGGCCCGCGATCAGGCGGCCGAGCAGGCCGGCGCGGTCATAGCGGTAGATGGTGTCCGCGTCGGCGCTGGCGGAGGCCAGGGTATCGCTCAGGCGGATGACTTGACCGCCGACGGCGGACGGGGCGACGGGCAGGTCGCCGACGATGATGCTGATCGCGGCATTGCCATCGATCGCATCGTCGGGCCGCGTCAAGACCGGGTTATAGCCGGCTGCTGCTACCAGGGGAGCCAGGATGCTGCGTGTCCAGGCGTCGTCTTCGCCGATCAGGCGGCAGACGGGCCGGTCGGTGGCGGGGGCTGCGCCCGGCAGCATGCTGAAGATCCAGTGCACGTCGAGCAGCTCGAGCTGCAGATCGCCGATCAGCGCGACTCCGCCGATCAGTCCGGGCTGCGGCGCGGGTTCGACATGCGAGGGCAGCCGCACGATGTCGATGACATCGTCGACGGCATAAAGCGCATGAACGCGGCCGTCGGTGAGATGCAGCAACTTGGTGAAGGGGGCCTCGGGACGCGCCGAAAGGCCGATCACGGCGCGGCTTTCGCCGTCGATGCTCAGCCGCATCTGGCCTGCCGCCATGGCGAGCCGGGTGCTGTCGACATCCTCGACCCGCTCGACCGCGGCCAGCGCGATCAGCCGCAACTCGCCGCTCAATTCCTTGAACAGCAAGGCCGAACCGCCGTCGATCTTCGGCGATGCGCCTTCCTCTTCGTCGAGTGCCTGTGCGGGCTTCGGCATTTCGTTCAGGCGGGCGCGATGCGCCAGTCCCAGCGGGTCGAGCAGCAGCATCGGCCGCCCGTTGTCGGGCAGGGTGGTGCCCGCGTAGAGGCCGTCGGCCATGATCACGGGCGCGCCGGGACGGACCACGAGTTCCTCGTGATCGATCACCGCCTCGACCGACAGCGCATAGCGCAGGTCCGATGCGGCGTTGACCGAAATGATCGTGCGGTGCCGCGCCTGCGGCTCCCGATCGACGTCCAGTCCCAGCAGCGTTTCCAGCGCGACATAGGGCAGGCATTCGCCGCGAAGATAGGCAAGGTCGCAGCCACCGACCTGCTGGATGCGCACCTGGCTGTTGCTGTCGAACAGGATCTCGCGGATCGCCGATCGCGGCATCGCGAATTCCTGCCCGCCGGCCCGCACCGTCAGACACGGAATGATCGTGAGCGTCAGCGGGACGCGCAGGATCACGCGCAGTCCCCGTCCCGGATGGTTCTCGAGATCGATCGAGCCGCCGATCCGCTCGATATTGGATCGGACGACGTCCATGCCTACGCCGCGCCCGGAAATGGCGCTGACATGGTCGGCAGTGGAAAGTCCGGGCGCGAAGATCAGCTCGAGCCGGGCGCGTTCGCTGAGGCCCGTGACTTCGGAGGGATTGCGGATGCGCGCGGCCAGCGCGCGGGCAACGAGCTTTTCGGTATCGATCCCGCGCCCATCGTCGCTGATCTCGATCAGGATCTGGTTGCCCGACTGGCGCGCGGCAATGCTCAGCCGCCCGGTTTCGGGCTTGCCGACAATCCGCCGCGCGGCAGGCGTTTCGATGCCATGATCGATCGCGTTGCGGATGATATGGGTGAGCGGGTCGCGGATCATCTCGATCATCTCGCGATCGAGCTCCACATTGCTGCCCGAGGTGCGCAGATCGACCTGTTTGCCCAGGTCTGCGCACAGATCGCGCACCAGCCGGGGCAGGGGAGAAAAGATGCGCTCGATCCGCTGCATCCGCGTCTGGCCGATGGCGTCGCGCATGTCGGCGATGCAGGCGGAGAGCCGCTCGAAAGCGTTTTCCAGCGTGGTGCCGTTCTGCTCGTCGCGCAGGCAGCGGGCGACTTCGTTGCGCGCCAGTACCATGTCCGACACGCCGTTCATCAGATGATCGATCAGCTCCAGCGGAACGCGGATCGACCGAACAACCGCCTGCCTGCGCGCCTGGTCTGAGTCCGATGGCAAGGCGACGTCCTCGACGTCCGGATCGGGCATGGGCGGAGCAATATCGCGGTTGAGCGCCGCGATCAGGTCGGCATCGGTGCTGTCGGGCAGCGCCTCGCCGGTTTCCATGACGACGATCAGCTCGCCGATCCGGTCGATCACCGCGAGCACCGCGTCGACCAGTTGCGCCGAGGCATCGCGCCGGCCATCGCGCACCTGTGCCAGCACGTCCTCTGCCGCGTGACTCAGCCGTTCGAACCGGGGAAGGTTGAGGAAGCCGCAGCTGCCCTTGACGGTGTGGACGAAGCGGAAGATCGCATCGAGCCGCTCGCTGTCGCGCGGGTTCTGCTCCCACAGCACCAGCTCGCTGGCAAGCGCGTCCAGCGTTTCGCGGGTCTCAGCAATAAATTCCTGAATCAGGTCGTCCATCGTCACCGTCCGCAAGCGCTGGCGGACGGTTTGCGCCGAATATGGTTAAGATCAGGTTGCGGTGCGATCCGGCCTCAAGGCTCAGACGCGCAGCATCGCGCCGATGACCAGCGATTCCGGCGCAGCGGCCAGCTGGATGGTGCCGCCATGCGACCGGGCAATCCGCTCGATCATGAACGCGGGCGCTGTGCGCGGGCTCAGCACTGCGCCGCCGATATCGCCCTGCAAGGCTGCCGCCAGCGATTCATCGATCACCACCTTGGGGCCGGTTGCGTTGACCGCGATTTCGCACGTGCCGTCCTGCTCTTCCGCCGCGATGATCAGCTGCCCGCCGCGCACGAGACCATCGAGCCCGATCAGCGCGAGGTTCAAGAGCACCTTGACCGCGGGCTTGGCGAGCATGGCGCTGGGCACGTGCCATTGCATCTCGACGCGCGGCTTGTCGGCGACCAGGCCCTCGATCAGCTGGCGCGGCTCGCTGACATCGACCTTGTCGCCAAAGCCCCCCGCTGCGCCAAAGGCGAGGCGGAAGAACTTGAGCTTGTTGGCAGAGGCGCGTGCGCTGTCGCTCAGCAACTCGATGCAGCGGGCGCGCATCTCGGGATCGGTCTCGTCGGCGAGCAGCTCCAGACCATTGTTCATCGCGCCGATCGGGCTGAGCAGGTCATGGCACAGTCGCGAGCACAACAGGCTGGCGAGTTCGGTTTCGTTCATGTCTGCGGTGCTGGGCATGGTGGGATGCGGGCCTTGTGGCGATAATCGGAAAGAAAAGGGCAAATAACGGGGCAATGCCGCTTGCGGTCGATGTGGCGAAAATGCCGCATGGGTTCAAGCCTTAATGCACCATCATGTAACGCGGACGCCCAACCGAGCCGGTCATGAGGCGGGCGGCAGGATTTCGACGGGATCGAAAACACCGTGCAGCGCGCCATGCGCTTTGGCCTGCCAGGCGGTGATCCTGTTGTCGGCAACAATCAGCCACAGCCGGTCGTCGCGCGCTGCATCGCGGGCGTCGCGCGGTGATGGCTCGGCGCGGCCATTGGGATGCGAATGATAATAGCCGATCAGCAGGGCACCTCCGCTGCGCGCCGAGCGCTCGGCCGCGATCAGCGCTGCGGGATCGATTTCGAAGGTGCGCATCGGATCACTAGCGACATTGGCGCAAGGCTGCGCCGCGTCGATCCGATCGGGCGAGCCGAACAGCAGCCCGCAACATTCGTGCGGGAATGCCGCTGCGGCCTCGGCCAGCAGTTGGTGGTGGAGCGCGCTTGAAAGCAGGACCGGCATCGGCCAGAGGATAGCGATGAATGATGGGCAATCCAGTACCAGTTCGGCAGGCGAGGTCAGGACCGGCACGATCCCCGAGAGTGCGGCAGGTCTGCGCATCGATGCGGGCCTCGCCCAGGCGGAACCCGATCTGTCGCGCGAGCGGATCAAGACGCTGATCCTCGAAGGCGCGGTGACGCTGGACGGCAGGATCGCCAATCGGCCCTCTGTCAAGCTGGCCGCGGGTATGGCCTATGCCGTCGCGCTGCCGCAGGCCCAGCCGCTCGACGCCGAGGCGCAGGCCATCGCGCTCGACATCGTGTTCGAGGACGAGCATCTGCTGGTGGTCGACAAGCCTGCGGGGCTGGTGGTGCACCCGGCAGCGGGGCATGCCGACGGGACATTGGTCAATGCGCTGCTGCACCATTGCCGGGGCCAGCTTTCGGGCATCGGCGGTGTGGCGCGGCCCGGCATCGTCCACCGGATCGACAAGGATACCTCGGGGCTGCTCGTCGTCGCCAAAACCGATGCCGCGCATCTGGGGCTGGCGGCGCAATTTGCCGAGCATTCGATCAACCGGCGCTATGTCGCGGTCGTGCAGGGGCGGCCGAATCCGGCCAACGGGACCGTGCGCGGCAATATCGGCCGCAGCGACCATGACCGCAAGAAGATGGCGCTGGTGGGCGAGGGGAAGGGCAAGCATGCCGTCACCCACTATAGCACCGAGGAGCGGCTCAGGGACGCGACCCGGATCGAGTGCCGGCTGGAGACCGGGCGGACGCACCAGGTGCGCGTGCACATGGCCAGCATCGGCCATGCGCTGCTCGGCGATCCGCTTTATTCCCGGCCACCAAAGCCGTTACGCGATCTGCTCAAGACGGCGGATTTCCGGCGTCAGGCATTGCATGCCCAACGGCTGGGCTTTATACATCCGGTGACTGGATCTGAATGCGACTTTTTTAGTCCGATTCCGGCCGACATGGCGGAACTTTTGGATAGATTGCGTGTTTAGGTTGCAAGTCGAAATGCGATCCCCATGACGGGCGCTCCATCGAGGCCCGCATAACGGATTGGCAGAAAGGGAAAAAATGAGCGAGACCCGTAGTGTCCCGGCCACCATCCCCGCCCTTGGCGGAGAGGCCAGCCTGAACCGTTACCTCACCGAAATCCGCAAATATCCCCTGCTCAAGCCCGAGCAGGAATATATGCTGGCCAAGCGCTATCAGGAACATCAGGATCCCGAGGCTGCTGCCCAGCTGGTAACCTCGCATCTGCGCCTCGTGGCGAAGATCGCGATGGGCTATCGCGGCTATGGCCTGCCGGTGAGCGAGCTGATTTCCGAAGGCAATATCGGTCTGATGCAGGGCGTGAAGAAATTCGAGCCCGACCGCGGCTTCCGCCTGGCCACCTATGCGATGTGGTGGATCAAGGCGTCGATCCAGGAATATATCCTGCGCAGCTGGAGCCTCGTGAAGATGGGCACCACCGCAGCGCAGAAGAAGCTGTTCTTCAACCTTCGCCGGATGAAGAACAACCTGCGCGCGTTTGAAGATGGCGATCTGCATCCCGACGATGTCAAGGCTATCGCGACCAAGCTGGGCGTGTCGGAAACCGAAGTCGTCAACATGAACCGCCGTATGGCGATGGGCGGCGATGCGTCGCTCAACGTCTCGGTGCGCGAGGATGGCGACGGCCAGTGGATGGATTGGCTGACCGACGACGCGCCGCTGCAGGACGTTGCCGTTGCCGATGCGCAGGAGGCAGAGATTCGCCACAAGCTGCTCGGCGAAGCGATGGAATCGCTGAACGAGCGTGAGCGGCACATTCTCAACGAGCGCCGACTGGTCGATGATCCAAAGACGCTCGAAGAGCTGAGCCAGGTCTATAATGTCAGCCGCGAGCGCGTCCGCCAGATCGAGGTGCGGGCGTTCGAGAAGCTGCAAAAGGCGATGCACCGGCTTGTTTCCGACAAGCAGATGGCGCTGGCTGGCTGAACCTGATTGCCGGGGCCGCAATGCCCTGGTCATCTTATCCTGACGGGTCGCACCTACGGATAGAAGCGGGATGGCTCTGCTGTCCCGCTTCACCTTTGTCTGCAGCGGCAAAGGCGTGTTGCCCGGCCTTTTCGGTGCAAAAGCATCTTCCCCTTTCGGTCGCTTGGCATTAAGCGGGCGCTCATGGGACTATTGGCAAAAATCTTCACCTGGTGGGACGGGGCGACCGTCGGAACGCATCTGTTCAGCGCGCTGAACGGCGAGAAGGTCGGCGAAGACCATCAGGGCAACACCTATTTCCGCTCCAAGCCCAAAAAGGGCCAGAAGGAGCGCCGCTGGGTGCTGTACAAGGGCGCCAACGATGCGAGCCGCGTTCCTTCCGAATGGCATGGCTGGCTGCACCACAGTTATGATGCGATTCCCGAAAGCCATCTTCCGCCGCCGCGGATCTGGGAAAAGGACTATGTTCCCAACCTGACCGGCACGCCGGCCGCCTATCGTCCCGCCGGTGCGCTGGAACGCGGCGGCGTTCGCGCCGCTGCCACCGGCGATTATGAAGCGTGGACGCCCGAGGCGTGACGCGCGGGCGAATCCTCGCCATTCTCATCGTCGTCGCCGCGCTCGCAGGGGCAGGCGTCTATGCCTGGATGCAGTTCGGCGACCAGCTGTTTAGCCGCGGACAGCAGTCCGTCCCAAAGAAGGTTGCGCTTCGCCCCTCCACCCCGCCGCCGGTCCAGGCGGCTGCGGCAGGCGAGGCTACGCCAATGGCGCAGCGCGTCGCCACCATCGCGCTGCTCAACAAGCGCAACGGCGAAACCCGCGATCTGGAGATGAAGCCAGGCGAATCGCGCCGTGTCGGCAATGCGATCGTCCGGCTTTCGGCCTGCGAGCGCACCGCGCCCTGGGAACAGGTGCCCGAAACCGGCGCGTTCGTTCAACTGCTGGTGCAGGAGCGCGAAACCCGCTCGTCCGATCCGGTGTGGAAGCGCGTGTTCTCTGGCTGGGTGTTCAAGGAATCGCCCTCGCTCAACGTCGTCGAGCACCCGATCTACGACGTCTGGGTCAAGAAGTGCGCGATGGAATATCCGGGTGAAGATGCGCCGGTCGAGGAAGCCGGCAAGGGCGGTTCGTCGGCTGCGCCAACCGCATCGGCTCCGGCCAGTGCCGCAAACCCCGCGACCAGCCCCGATTCGGCCCCGGGCCCGGCGACCCCTTCGACCGATACCGAATAAAGCCCCGGCATTACCGGATGCGGCCGCTGCACCCGAGGCGGCGCATAGGGCGAATCGCAGATCGCCTCGTTCAGCAGCTTGAGATATTCACCCTGTGGCAGTTCGATCGCGCCCAACGATGCGAGATGCGGGGTGATGAACTGGCAGTCGAGCAGCGTCAGCCCGCCCTTGCGCATCGCCGCGACCAGCCAGGCGAGCGCGACCTTGCTGGCATCGGTCGCGCGGCTGAACATGCTCTCGCCGCAGAACGCGCGGCCGATCTCGACCCCGTATAGCCCGCCGACCAGCTCGCCATCGCGCCAGCACTCGATGCTGTGCGCGCGTCCCTGCTTGTGCAGCGCGATGAAGCTCGCCTCGATGGTGCGGTTGATCCAGGTCTGCTCGCGGCCCTGGGCGGATTCGGCGCACATTGCGATCACCCTGGCAAAAGCGCGGTTGCAGGTGACCGTGAACCGGTCCTGCCGCACCGCCTTGCGCAGCGACGTCGAAAAGCGGAAGCCGTCGAGCGGCAGGATCGCGCGCATTTCCGGCTCGACCCAGAAGACATCGACATCGTCGCGCGCATCGGCCATGGGGAAGATGCCGATGGCATAGGCCCGCATCAGCATGTTGAGATCGATGGTGACCGGGCCGGGGGTGCCGTGCATCCTGCGAATCTAGGCTATCGCTGGCCAAGTTCAATCACCATATCCGCAGGGCTTTGCGATTGCCGGGCGATAGGCTAGAGCGCGGCACGATTTAATCAGGAGTGACCCCCATGCGTGCCGAAGGGCAGGCCCATATCGATAGCATCAACGCCGCGCTGGCGCTGGTCCGCAAGTTCCTGGACTGGGACCGCGCGCTGCGTCGCCTCGACGAGCTGAACGCGCGCGTCGAGGACCCGACGCTGTGGAACGATCCCAAATCGGCCGAAGAGGTGATGCGCGAGCGGCGGCGGCTGGAACAGGCGATCGGCACGGTCAACGAGATCAGCCAGGAAATGGCCGATGCGATCGAATTTGTCGAGCTGGGCGAGGCCGAGGGCGATGACGAGACCGTGGCCGAAGGGCTGGCGACGCTGAAGGCGCTGTCCGAGCGTGCCGAGCGCGACAAGGTGCAGGCACTGCTCGCGGGCGAGGCGGACAGCTACGATACCTATCTCGAAGTTCATGCCGGCGCGGGCGGCACCGAGAGCCAGGACTGGGCCGAGATGCTGCAGCGCATGTATTCGCGCTGGGCCGAGCGGCGCGGCTACAAGGTCGAGCTGGTCGATTATCACGCGGGCGAACAGGCGGGCATCAAGTCCGCGACCCTGCTGATCAAGGGCGAGAACGCCTATGGCTGGGCCAAGACCGAAAGCGGCGTGCACCGGCTGGTGCGCATCTCGCCCTATGACAGCTCGGCGCGGCGGCATACCAGCTTCTCGAGCGTCTGGGTCTATCCGGTGATCGATGACAGTTTCGAGATCGACATCAAGGAAAGCGACCTCAAGATCGACACCTATCGGGCATCGGGTGCGGGCGGCCAGCACGTCAACACCACCGATTCCGCGGTGCGCATCACGCATATTCCCTCGGGCATCATCGTCGCCAGCCAGAACGACCGTTCGCAGCACAAGAACCGCGCCACCGCGATGAACATGCTGAAGGCGCGGATGTACGAGGCGGAGATGCAGAAACGCGAGGCCGAGGCTTCGGGCGAATATGCCGCCAAGACCGAGATCGGCTGGGGACACCAGATCCGCTCGTACGTGCTGCAGCCCTATCAGCTGGTCAAGGACCTGCGCACCGGCGTGACCTCCACCTCTCCGGGCGACGTGCTCGACGGTGCGATCGACCCGTTCATGGCCGCTGCGCTGTCGCAGAAGGTCACCGGCGAGAAGGTCGATGTCGAAGATGTCGACTGACCGTCCGGGTCGGTTTGCGTGGTTGCTGCTGGCAACGGCGGTGCTCGCCGCCTGCCAGCCGGCCCCCAGTGACGAAAGCGACCGACCCGAGACCGCGCGTACTTTCCCCCGCGCCGATCGCCCGGTGGCGGGCGTGGTCAGCAACGAATTCTCGAACGAGGAAGCCCGCGACGACCGCAACGAGGCGACCAAGGTCATGGACCTCGCGGGGATTGCCCCGGGCATGACCGTGGCCGATATCGGCGCGGGCAACGGCTATTATACCGTGCGCCTGGCCGAGCGCGTGGGAGCAGAGGGCCGCGTGCTGGCGCAGGACATCGACGATGCCGCGCTCAAGCGGCTGGGTATGCGCGTCGAGCGCGAGCGGCTCGACAATGTCTCGATCAAGCCCGGCGATATCGACGATCCGCGCCTTCCCGAGAACAGCTTCGATCGCATCTTCATGGTCCATATGTATCATGAGGTGACCGAACCCTATGCGTTCATCTGGCGGTTGCGGCCGGCGCTGAAAAAGGGCGGGCAGGTGATCGTGGTCGATGTCGACCGACCGACCAACCGGCACGGCATTCCGCCCAAGCTCCTTTTCTGCGAGTTCGAGGCGGTGGGCTACAAGCTGGTCGAATTCATCGAAAAGCCCGATATCGCGGGTTATTTCGCGCGGTTCGAAGCGGTTGGCCCGGCACTGCAGCCGGGCAGGATCAGGGGTTGCGATCAGCCCGGGTCCTGAGAGGCAACCGGCAGCGGCATTCATCGGTTTTTCATTGGTCTTTTTGTGCGCAGCATGCCTATACCGGCATGGGGCAAAGTGGGAGCGGATACGTGTTCAAGGGTTTGAAGCCGATCATCTATGGCGGACGCGAGGTCTGGCCGTTGATCGAGGGCGGCAAGGGGGTTTCCGCCACCAATCACGCCAGTTCGGGCGCCTGGGCCGCAGCGGGCGGCATTGGTACGGTGTCGGCGGTCAATGCCGACAGCTATGACGAAAACGGCAATGTCATCCCGCAAATCTATCACGGCCGCACCCGCGCCGAACGGCACCAGGAACTGATCCGTTATGGCATCGAAGGCGGTGTCGCGCAGGTCAAGCGCGCGTTCGAGATCGCCGGCGGCCAGGGCGCGATCAACATCAACGTGCTTTGGGAAATGGGCGGCGCGCAGCAAATCCTGCACGGCATCCTTGAGCGCACGCGCGGCATGGTCGCGGGCGTGACCTGCGGTGCGGGCATGCCCTACAAGCTGTCCGAGATCGCCGCGCAGTACAACGTCAACTACCTGCCGATCATCAGCTCTGCTCGCGCCTTTCGTGCGCTGTGGAAGCGCGCCTATCACAAGGTCAGCGAACTGATGGCCGCGGTGGTCTATGAGGACCCCTGGCTCGCGGGAGGGCATAACGGCCTTTCCAATGCCGAAGATCCGCGCCAGCCGCAGGATCCCTATCCGCGCGTCAAGGCGCTGCGCGATACGATGCGCGCCGAGGGCATTTCGGACGATGTTCCGATCATCATGGCCGGCGGCGTCTGGTATCTGCGCGACTGGGAGCACTGGATCGACAATCCCGAGCTCGGCCAGATCGCGTTCCAGTATGGCACCCGCCCGCTGCTGACGCAGGAAAGCCCGATCCCGCAAAAGTGGAAGGACGAGCTGACCAAGATCCAGGAAGGCGATGTGCTGCTCCAGCGCTTCAGTCCGACCGGCTTCTATTCGAGCGCGGTGCGCAACCCGTTCCTCCAGTTGCTGGAAGCTCGGTCAGAGCGACAGATTCCCTTCTCGACCGAAATGGCGGGCGAACATACCGCGCAGCTTGATTGCGGCGTGAAGGGCAAGAATTTCTGGGTCGCCCCTGCCGATCTCGATCGCGCGCGTCGCTGGGATGCGCAGGGCTTTACCACTGCGCTCAAGACGCCCGACAACACCCTGGTCTTCGTGACCCCCGAGGAACGCGCCGAAATCCGCAAGGACCAGACCGATTGCATGGGCTGTCTGTCGCATTGCGCGTTCTCATCGTGGAAGGACCATGACAACAACTCGACCGGCTATCTCGCCGATCCGCGCAGCTTCTGCATCCAGAAGGCGCTGCAGAATATCGCGCATGGCGACGACCCGGACAAGAACCTGATGTTCGCAGGCCATGCCGCCTATAATTTCGGTACTGACCCCTTCTATTCCAACGGTTTCGTGCCGACGGTGAAGCAGCTTGTCGATCGCATCCTGACCGGCGACTGACCGCAATCCGGCCCGCATCACGGCCTGACAGAACTGGGCATTGACGCGGGCCCGTTTCTCCCGCATCCCGTTGTTAACCGGACGATTAACACGGGGTGTGGAGATGGATTTCAGCCTTTCGGACGAGCAGGTGGCGCTGCGCGATACGGTGCGCCGGTTTGCGCAGGCCGAGCTGCTGCCCCTGGCCGCAGAGCTGGAACGCGACAACCGCCCGGTCCCGCGCGATATGGTGCGCCGCTATGCCGAAATGGGCTTGCTCGGCATCAACACGCCCGAAGCGCTTGGTGGTCTTGGCCTATCCAATCTCGACGCGCTGATCGTGCTGGAAGAGCTGGCCAAGGTCAGCTCCGCCGTGGCCTTTCCTGTGTTCGAGGCGTGCGTTGGCCCGGTGCGGGCGATCCAGCATTTCGCCCCCGATGCGCTCAAGCAGCGGATCGTGCCGCAGGTCTGCGCGGGCGAGATGATCGTTGCCGTATCGATGTCCGAGCCTGCGGCGGGCACCGCGCTGACCGATCTTACCACTCGCGGCGTGATCGCCGATGGCAGGGTGACCATCAACGGCACCAAGCGCTGGTGCTCGGGCGGCGGGCATTCGGACGCTTATCTGGTCTATACCCGGCTGTCCGACGCGCCGGGCGCCAAGGGTATCGGCGCGGTGCTGGTGGAGAAGGGCTCGCCCGGCCTCAGCTTCGGCCAGCCCGAGACGCTGATGGGTTTTCGCGGCGTGCCTTCGGCCGATCTGATGTTCGACGATTGCGTGGTGCCCGAAGGCAATATCGTGGTTCCGGCAGGCGGTTTTGCCAGGCTGATGGAAGCGTTCGACCTCGAGCGCTGCGGCAATGCCACCATGGCGCTGGGGCAGGCCTCGGGTGCGCTGGAAGACGTGCTCGCCTATGTCCAGGAGCGGCAGCAGTTCGGCAAGCCGCTGGTCGACTTCCAGGCGGTGCAGATGAAGCTTGCCGAAATGCAGATCGAGGTCGAGGCGGCCAGGTTGCTGATCTGGCGCGCGGCGGCCAATTCGGACCAGGGCCTGCCGTCGATCCTCGACAGCTCGTCGGCCAAGTGTTTCGCCAACCAGATCGCGCGCTCGGTAACCGGCAATGCCGTCCAGCTGATGGGCGGCTATGGCTATTCCACCCAATATCCCATGGAACGCCGCATGCGCGACGCCTGGGGCTGGGGCATTGCCGGTGGTGCTATCGATATCCAGAAGGTCAATATCGCCAGCGCGATGGTGGGTCGTCGCTTCGACCAAAGGCGGTGATGCGATGAGCCCTGGCCTGCCCGCCTCAGCCGAAACGCGACTTGGCCTTGCGCAGCAGGCGCGCCCAGTGCTTGCGGTCACGGTCGCGCAGCTTGGTATCGTCGGCTCGTGCCTGCAGCACGTTCAGGATATCATCGCCATAGCGCTTGAACATATTGTCCAGGTCGCGCGCGTCCTTGCTGCGCTGTTCAGCGCTTTCAAACAGTCCCAATATCATAAAGCCCCCAACGGGAACGGATGCGACTCGTCGTACGAAACCGAAACACCCCTTCCGGCGCCGCGGACATTAGCTCCACAATGGTGTTATTCGCAACCGGCAAGTCGCACCGAAATGGCGCATTTCCTTGGATTTGGTCCCGATTTTGAACGATTTTACGACCGATGTGCCCCTAAAGTGACAGTCGATATGACAGTAATCAGCAAGGAGGAATGCCCAAGTGGCTGAAGCAATCTGGACGATAGGCGAAACTGCGGCGACCGGGCCGCTGGCCGGGGTGCGCGTTCTGGACATGTCGAGCGTTGTCATGGGGCCGCTGGCAACGATGATGCTGGCCGATATGGGCGCGGACGTCATCAAGGTGGAAAACAAGGGCGGCACCCATGCCGGCGACATGATGCGTTATGCCGGATCCTCGCCGACCGGTGATCTGGGGCCGATCTTCATGGCGCTCAACCGCAACAAGAAGTCGGTGACGATCGACGGGCGCGAAGAGCTGGGCAAGGCACAGCTCGAAACGCTGCTGCGCGAGGCGGACGTGTTCTTCCACAATGTCCGCATGGCGGGCATGGCGCGGCTTGGGCTCGATTATGAATCGGTCAAGGCGATCAACCCGAATATCATCTACATCCATTGCTGCGGCTATGGCGCCGATGGCCCCTATGGCAAGCGCCAGGCCTATGACGATCTGGTCCAGGCGGCATCGGGCTGGGCCGATCTCTATGCCAAGCGATCGGATGGTCCGCCGAGCTACACCCCGTCGCTGGTCGCGGACAAGACGGTGGGGCTGTTCGCCACGATCGCGACTCTCGCTGCTGTGGTGCACCGTCAGCGTACGGGCGAGGGGCAGTTCGTATCGGTGCCGATGTTCGAATGCTTCACTTTCTTCAACATGGTGGAGAACCTGTACGGCCAGACTTTCCCCGGCGATGGCAAGTTCGGCTATACCCGGTCGATCAACCCGCGGCGCAGGCCCTATCCGACCAAGGACGGCTTTATCGCCATCGTTCCCTATGTCGACCGGCAATGGGCCCGATTCTTCGAGATCGGGGGACGGCCGGGCGTGTTCGAGGATCCGCGCTTTTCAACCTATGAGGAGCGCACCAAGCACACAGGCGACCTCTATGCGATCATCGAGGAGGTCGCGGCGACCAAGACCACCGACGAATGGGTCGAACTGCTCGACAAGGAAGACATTCCGGCAATGCGGTTCAATCCGATCGAGAAGGTGCCTGACGATCCGCATCTCAAGGCCACCGGCTTCTTCATGGACATGGCAGCGCCGCATATCGGACCCTATCGCACGCTGCGCCATCCAATCGCGTTCACCGGCAGCCCGGCCAATCAGCGGCTGGCCCCGCAGAGCATCGGCGCGCAGAACGGCGAACTGCCGAGCGCGGCAAATGATGGGTAAGGAGAGGGTGCCCGGGCGTCAGCGCTGACGCGGATAGGACGGGCTATAGGCATCAAGCACCCGCAGGAAGCGCGGCGTTTCCTGCGTGGTACCCACCGGCTTGCGGGCGAGCTTGGGATTGATCTGCCGATCGAAGGCAACGCCGAATTTCTCGCTGCGCACCCAGGCAATCTGCCCGCGAACATGGCCGATATTGCGCAGTTCGACGACGATGCGTTGGCCCTGGGCCACCTCGAGCTCCGATTCGACCATCATGCCGCCGCTGGAGAGATTGCGGACCTTGACCTTGTGCCGCTCGCCGCTGTCTTCCAGCGTGAGTTCGGCGAGCAGGAACAGGCTGTCTCTCGCACGGCTCTCCTGAACATCGAGAGATTTCGGGCTGACAGGCATATTCATCGGTCTGGCTTCCAGCGGGACAAGAGAGGCAGTTCCCCCCAATATGGAGGGAAGCGATGCACGCCTCTCTTATAGCGCCAAGAGTGTCGCCAATTGGTTAACCGGTGGCTGCCGGGGCGGGACCGACGTCAGTCGTCGCGAGAGATTTTCTCACGGCGTTCATGCGCTTCCTGCGCCTCGACCGTCATCGTCGCGATGGGGCGGGCGACCAGCCGGCCCAGGCCGATCGGCTCGCCTGTGACCTCGCAATAGCCATATTCGCCCTCGTCGATCCGGCGCAGCGCGGAATCGATCTTGGCGATGAGCTTGCGCTGCCGGTCGCGGGTGCGCAGTTCGATGCCCCAATCGGTCTCGCTCGACGCGCGATCGTTAAGGTCGGGCTCGCGCATCGGGCCGTCCTGCAGCTGCTGCAGCGTGTCCTTGGACGCGGCCAGGATGGAGCGCTTCCATTCCTGCAAAAGCGTACGGAAATATTCCAGCTGGCGCGGGGACATATAGTCCTCGTCGGGCGATGGAAAATAATCGCCCGCGATGTTCCTGCGCGCCTTAGCCAGCACATCGATGTCATCGATAGCCGTGGAGATGGACGCCATTGAATGCTCCCGGTGGTGTTTGCAGCACCGCCGCTCCGCGCCCAGATCAGGCACGTCCCGTCGGCCTTTGGTTGCAGCGGGCTATAGCCACCGGCTTGGGGGCATACAAGCGGCAAAAACCTTAGAATCAGGGACTAATCGACGCTTTTTCGGACACATGTGTGCAGGCCGTACCGTCAATGCCAAATCCGGCCCTGCCAGCCGCCGTGGTCGATAGCATCGGTTAATTTTGCGCCGTTTTTCGGTTTCAAATCGGGACAGCAGGTGCCCGAAGCCCGGCAATTGCGCAAATTTTTGTCGCGCGGCTGGTCAAATCAAGGTTAACACCATTGAGATTAATGCTTTGTTCTGGCTTGCGTTGCATATCGTTACGCCGACCCCGGCTCCTGGTGCTTGCTCCACGGGCCCCGGAATGGCCCCAGGTCTGAGAGAGAAAACACAATGTCTGTACGGATGGCCCTGGCAAAACTGTGTGCCTGCACTTGCGGCGGAGCGATCATCGGTGGTGGCGCTGTCCATGTCGCCGACACCCCGCCTGCCCAGGTCAAGCAATATCGCCAGACGAAGACGACCAAGCCGATTCGCGGTCGTCAGATGGCCAAGGCACCGGTCCGCAAGGTCAAGCGCGCGCGCCGGATGGTTGCCCGCACGCCGGTTCAGGCCACGCCCCAGGTCGTGACCGTGACGACGCAGCAGGCGCCGATCCCGCTGCCTCTGCCCGCGTATCCGCAGCAGGATTCGGGTGGCTTCTCGGGCGGCGGTGGCGGCTTCCCCGTGGTCGTCGGCGGCGGCCTCGGTGGTTTCGGTGGCGGCTTCGGCGGCGGTTTCTTCGGCGGCTTCTTTGGTGGCGGCGGCGGTGGCGGCGGCAGCGTCGTGATCTCGTCGACCGGATCGACCAGCACCTCGACCGGCGGCTTTACCAGCACCGGCGGATCGACCAGCACCTCGACCGGTGGTTTCACCAGCACGGGCGGATCGACCAGCACCTCGTCGGGCAACATCTCGACGGGTGGTATCTCGACCTCGACCGGCGGCGTGAGCACTTCGACCGGCGGCGTCAGCACCTCGACCGGTGGCGTTTCGACCTCGACGGGCGGCGTCAGCACGTCCTCGGGCAACGTTTCCTCGTCTTCGGGCAATGTCAGCTCGTCCAGCTCCTCGTCGTCCTCTTCCTCGTCGAGCTCGTCCTCGTCCAGTTCCTCCTCTTCGAGTTCGTCCTCGTCAGGCGGCGACAAGCCCGGCTATCCCGGCAAGCCCGGTCACCCGGGCAAGCCTGGCGGTTCCAGCGGTTCGTCGGGCTCGTCGGGTTCTAGCGGTTCCTCGGGCTCGTCGGGCTCGAGCGGTTCCTCGGGCTCCAGCGGCTCGTCCTCGTCGTCGTCGAGCAGCTCTTCCAGCTCGTCGACCAGCAGCGGTTCTTCGGGTTCGAGCGGTTCGACAGGGTCCACGGGTTCGACCGGATCGTCAGGCTCTACTGGGTCGAGCGGATCGACCGGGTCCTCGGGTTCGAGCGGTTCGAGCGGTTCGTCCTCGTCGTCGAGCAGCTCCAGCTCGTCCAGTTCGACCTCGTCCAGCACCTCTTCGGGTGCCACCTCGAGCAGCACCTCGTCGAGCTTTGGCGGCACCAGCACCGGGTCGAGCACCAGCACCGGCTCCTCGGGTTCGTCGAGCTCCAGTTCGTCGTCTTCGTCTTCCTCCTCGTCGAGCACCTCTTCGGGTTCGAGCGGTGGTCCGCCGCCGCCCGATGGCGGCACCGACGTGCCTGCGCCGCCGGCCATCCTGCTCTTCGGTGCAGGTGCGGTTGCACTGGCAGCGCGTCGCCGCTTCGCCAAGCGCAAGGAAGACGCAAAGCGCAACGCGGCCTGATCGGCCCGGCAGCGACCGTCACCGCTGCCCGCCATCGACCGTTAGCGGAAAGGGCGATCCCTTGGGGTCGCCCTTTTTGCATGGACAGGCGCACGATTGCGGATTGCATCGGGGCGGGCGGGCAGGGCATAGGCTCAGCCCATGCACGACATCAAATTCATCCGCGAAAACCCCGAAGCCTTTGACGCAGCGCTGGTCCGCAAGGGGCAGCCGCCGGTCGCAGCCGAAATCATCGCGCTCGACGCCAAGCGGCGCGAGGCGCTGAACGAATCGCAGGCGGCGCAGGCACGGCGCAACGAGGCGTCGAAGCTGATCGGCCAGGCGATGGCGCAGAAGGATGCGGCAAAGGCCGAGGCGCTCAAGGCGGAGGTGGCCGAGCTCAAGACCCGGCTGAGCGAGCTCGAGGAGCAGGCGCGCGCAGGCGATGCCGCGCTGGCCGAGCGGCTCGCCGCGCTTCCCAATCTGCCTGCTGCCGATGTGCCCGATGGCGAAGACGAGACCGGCAATGTCGAACTCGTCCGCTGGGGCGATCAGCCGCAGTTCGATTTCGAGCCCAAGGAACATGCCGATATCGGGCCTGCACTCGGCATGGATTTCGAGACGGCGGCCAAGATTTCCGGCGCGCGCTTCACCTTCCTGCGCGGCGGCATCGCGCGGATGAACAGGGCGCTCGGCCAGTTCATGCTCGATGCCCAGGTCGCGCGAGGCTATGCCGAATGCGCGACACCCTATCTGGTGCGCGACGAGGCCGTGTTCGGCGTGGGCCAGCTGCCCAAGTTCGCCGAGGACCTGTTCCAGACCACCGACGGCCGCTGGCTGATCTCCACCTCCGAGGTCAGTCTCACCAACAGCGTGCGCGAGCAGATCCTGACCGCGGCCGAGCTACCGATCCGGCTGACCGCGCTGACGCCATGCTTCCGCTCCGAAGCAGGGTCCGCCGGGCGCGATACGCGCGGCCTCATCCGCCAGCACCAGTTCGAGAAGGTGGAGCTGGTCACCATCGCCGCGCCCGACCAATCCGAGGCCGAGCACGAGCGCATGTGCGCCGCATCCGAGGCGATCCTGCAGGCGCTGGGGTTGCCCTATCGCAAGATGCTGCTGTGCGCGGGCGATATGGGCCAGGCGAGCCGCAAGACCTATGACCTCGAGGTCTGGCTGCCCGGACAGAATGCCTATCGCGAGATTGCCAGCATCTCGAACTGCGGCGACTATCAGGCGCGGCGGATGAACACCCGCTACCGCCCCGAGGGCGAGAAGGGCACCGAGTTCGTCCACACGCTCAACGGTTCTGCGCTGGCGATCGGGCGGACCTTGGTCGCGATCGTGGAGAATTACCAGCAGGCCGATGGCTCGGTCCGCGTGCCGGAAGTGCTGGTGCCCTATATGGGGGGCATCACAGCCCTCACGCCTTAAAATCCTTTCCTCCCCCTCGATGGGGGAGGCAGCGAAGACTTGGCAGCTTGCTGCCTATGTCGCAGCGGTGGGGTGAGGGTGTTGGTCGGAAGCCAGCAGCAGATCATTCCAACCGAACCACGATCCCGAAAGATCACCCCCACCCAACCCTCCCCCATCGAGGGGGAGGGCTTTTCACGTCAACACGCAGCAATCAGAACTTCGCCGCGACCTGGACGCCATAGAGGCGCGGTTCGCCCGCGATGAAGGTGGCGGTGCCGAACGCGCCGCCGGTATTCCCTGCGTCAATCAGATAATCCTCATTGGCAAGGTTGCGGGCAAAGGCGGTGATCTCGTAGCGGCCCTCGTCGAAGCGCACACCTGCGCGCGCGTTGATCAACACATAGCCGTCTTCGCTCAGCCGCTCGCTGTTCGGGATTTCGAAGAACTGCTTGCTCGAATAGGTGACCGTCGGGAAGAAGAACAGCTCGGCGCTGTCGCCCACCGGCAGCGTCACGTCGATGCCTGCCGCCGCCTTGTGCTTGGACTGCAGGCGGAAACGGTTGTCCTGGAATGCCGGATTGGGCGATTCGATCTTGGCATCGATATAGGCATAGTTGGCGAACAGGCGGACGTTGTTGCCGATCCGCAGCGCGCCTTCGACTTCCACGCCGAAATTCCCGGCATTGCCTGCGTTCACCGGCACGGTCTGGCCCTGCTGGTTGAAGAAGCTGGTCTGGAAGTTCGAATAATCCTGGTAGAAGGCGCCGATCGAGCCCGAGAATCCGCCGAACGTCGCCTTGACGCCGCCCTCGTAGTTCCAGATCTTTTCTTCTGCCACGAGCGTGAAATTGGGCACCGGCCCAGCCGCCGTCGCGCTGGCGCTGAGGTTCAGCACCGGCGAGCGGCGGCCCTTGGAGATGGTGGCATAGACGTTCACATCGTCGGTGACGCGGTACAATGCGTTGAAGCGCGGCAGCCAGGCATCGAAATTGTCGCGGACGCGGAACACCTGGCCTGCGGTATCGACCGCGCCGAGCAGCGAGACGCCGCGCACGCCCAAGGAGGCGAAGATCTGGCTGCCGGGCTGCACGGCCGTATAGGTCGAGGCGCGCTCCTCGTAGAGATAGCGCACGCCCGCCGACAGCTCGAACCGGTCGGAAATGTCGAAGGTCAGATCGGCAAAGCCCGAATAGACCGTGTTCTTGCCGCCATTGGTGAAGGTGCTGCTATAAGGCAGTACGGTCGCCGCGCCGCGCGTCAGGATCGCGGTGGCATTGCGCGCCGGATTCGGGCTGTTGAGCGCGGCGCAGGTCGAGGCGCCGGGTACGCCGAGCACTGCGGCGACATTGTTGCGCACCGGCGCAAAGGCAGGGAAGGGCGCGCAGCTGATATAGGTGCCCTCATCGGTCAGGAACGGCACGGCCTGCGTGCCCTCTTCATGAAACACGTTGAAGCCGAAAAAGCCGCGCAGCCGGTCGCTGTCATAGGCGAAGCGGGTCTCGTGGCTCATCTGCTCGCCCTGTGCGTCCTCGGCAAATTCGAGGAAGAACAATGCGGTGCCGTCGGCGTCGAAGGTCTCGAGGCTGTCGAACTTGCGATAGCCGGTGATCGAGGTCAGCGACCAGCCATCGCCCATGGGCGTCTGGAAGGTGACGCTGGCATCATAGACCTCGCGGTTGAGTCCGAGCTTGGGCAGGCCCAGGATCGCGCGGCTGAGATCGGCCGGCGCGCCGCCCAGTTCGGCGAACGTGTACGGGCTGGTGGTGCCGCCGGTGGGCGCGATCGAACCGGACTTGAACGCGGTGCCGGGGTTGCGCTGCTGCTCGTAGTTGAACACGAAATCCATCGTGCTCTCGGCGGTCGGCCAGATGCGCAGCGATCCGCGAATGGCGAACTGGTCGATGCCGTTGAGATCCGCCTGAGTGTTGCCGGTGGTGCGCGCCGAAGTCGTGCCGGGCTCGCCTGCGATGTTGCGGACATAGCCGTCGCGCTTCTTGTAGGACGCAGCGATGCGCCCGGCGATCTTGTCGTTGCCGACATTGATCATCGCGCGGCCCTCATAAAGGTTGAAATTGCCGTAGCTGCCGCGCAGGTCGGCGGAGAAACCCGGCTCGGGCTTGGCAGTAATGACCGAGATCGCGCCGATGGTCGCGGCGGTGCCGAACAGCGTTGCCTGCGGGCCCTTGACCACCTCCACCCGGTCGATGTCGAACAGGTCGAAATACGATCCGCGCGAGCGCGAGACGTCGATGCCGTTGAGGTAGATGGTGACGCGCGGCGCGATCTGCGCGCTGCCCGAATCCGAAGTGATGCCGCGGATGACGAAGCCGGGATTGTTCGCGCTCTGCTCCTGAATGTTGAGCCCGGGAATATAGGCGGACAGCTCGTCGAACTCGTCAATGCCGATCTTGTCCATCTGCTCGCCATTGATCGCCGAGACGGTCAGCGGCACGTCCTGGATCGACTGCTCGCGCTTCTGCGCAGTCACGATGATGGTGTTGTCGCTGCCGCTCTCGGCATCGGCCTGATCCTGGGCGAGGGCAGGGCTCACCGACAGGGCGATGGCGAGCGAGAAGAGCGAGACGCGAAGGGGAAAACGGGGCATTGCGCATGTCCTCAGATTGAGTGGAATGCGCGCCCTCTGCATCCGAGCGGCGTCTTTTGTGCGTCGCAACAATTACAGATTGATGGCGTTTCGGAATTCGTTTTGTAACATCGCGACAATCGCCCGGCGGACGCGACGGAAGCCGCCGGGCTGTATCGTTCAGAGCCGGACCATCTTCATGCCCATTTCGCCATAGCGCGCTCCGGCGGTCGATCCCGGCGGCGCGGCGGCATCGAGTGCGTCGAGATCGGCGGCGCTCAGCGACACGTTCACAGCCGCCATCGAATCCTCAAGCGTGGCACGGCGCTTCGACCCCGGGATCGGGACGATATCCTCGCCCTGGGCCAGCAGCCAGGCGAGCGCGATCTGCGCAGGCGAGACGCGGTGCGCGACGGCGATCTGCTCGACCACATCGACCACGCCCATGTTGATCGCGAAATTCTCTTCCGAATAGCGCGGATCGTTGAGGCGATAGTCGCCTTCGGGCAGATCCGAACGTTGGCTGATCAGGCCGGTCAGGAAGCCGCGGCCCAGCGGGCTGTAGGGGACGAAGCCGATGCCGAGGTCCTGGCACAAGGGCAGGATCTCCTCTTCCACCCCGCGCTCCCAGAGCGAATATTCGCTTTGCAGCGCGGTGATGGGGTGCGTGGCGTCGGCGCGGCGGATGGTGTCGGCGCCTGCCTCTGACAGGCCGAGATAGCGCACCTTGCCTTCTTCGACGAGCCGCGACATCGCCCCGATCGTCTCCTCGATCGGCACATTGGGGTCGACGCGGTGCTGGTAGTAAAGGTCGATCGTGTCGATGCCGAGGCGCTTCAACGAACCCTCGCAAGCGCGACGCACATTCTCGGGGCTCGAATCGACGCCGCGATAGCCGCCGTCCTCGATCCGGAAGCCGAACTTGGTGGCAATCACCAGCCGGTCGCGGCGGCCCTTGATGGCTTGTCCCAGCAACTCTTCGTTGACATAGGGGCCATAGACTTCGGCGGTGTCGAAGAACGTGACGCCCAGTTCGATCGCGCGTTCGAGCGTGGCGATGGACTCGCGATGATCGGCCTTGCCGTACATCGCCGCTCCGATGCCCGCCATCGGCATGCAGCCCAGGCCCAGCGCCGAAACCTGCAGCCCGCCCAGTTTGCGATAGATCATTTTTTGTCTCCTTCGGCGCGGGCAATAGTCGTCGTCACCGCCATGTCCATGGTTACATTACTCAAGGTGCGCATGATATCGGGGAAGACTTCGATCGCCAACAAAAGTGCCAGCGGTTCGACCGGCACGCCCATGGCAATACAGATCGGTGCGATCGAACTGATGAAGCTGATCGATCCGGGCAGCGACACCGCGCCCATGGTGGTGATCGCGGCGGCGGCGACGCCGGCGGCCAGGGCCACCGGACCGAGCTCCACGCCCATCAGATGCGCGACATAGATGGCGACGGCCAGGTTCATGCACGGACCCGTCGCGCGGAACAATGCGACCGCGATCGGCAGAACGACATCGGCAATGCGCTCGCCGACGCCGAGCGCGCGCACCCCGGTGAGCATCGCCGGCAACGAGGCGAGCGAGGATTGCGTCGAGATCGCCACGGCCTGGGCCGGGATCGATGCCCGCAGGAAGGCGAGGGGATTGACCCGGCCACCGATCCAGGCGAGCGCGAAGCCCGATATCCACACGACACCGCCGACGCTGGTGACCGTCAGCACATAATGGCCGAGCGCGCCGAACGCGGCGACGCCCGCGCGCGAGCCGACCACCAGCCCGAGCGCGAACACGCCGATCGGCGCGAGCGCGAGCACCCAGCCGATCAGGATGATCATCGCATCGGCAATCGCCGCGAACAGGCCCTGCACCGGCGCACGCTGCTCCGGTGAGAGCCGGGTCAGGGCGAAGGCGAAAGCCAGCGTGAAGATGATCAGCGGCAGGATGGCGTCATTGGCGGCCGCGGCGACCGGATTGGTGGGCACCAGCGCGCGCAGGAATTCGGTAAAGGGCGGCACCTCGCCGGTCGGCTGGGCGGTAGCGAGCGCCCCTCTCAGCGCGGCGCGCGCGGCCTCGGGCAGCGGAAAGGCGGCGAGCAGCGCGGGGGTAACGACCGCCGCCATTGCGGCCGACGCCCAGAGCAGCACGATCATCGTCGCGATCGCGCGCACCGTGAGCCGTCCGGCGCTTGCCATTTGCGCGGTGCGAAGTATGCCCGTGACCAGCAGCGTGACCACCAGCGGCACGACGGTCATCTGCAGTCCGCGCAGCCAGAGCGACCCGACCACATCCGCGCCGTTGACGAGGCCCGGCGCATTGCCGCCGATCGCCATCCCCAGCGCAATGCCGACGGCCAGAGCACCCAGGACCAGAAGGGTTTTCAACATTCAGTCAGGGCCCTTGTATCTTCATGATTCTGTTTGGTTCGCGATCCTGATTTCTTATGAACACGGATTGCGCGATCCGTCACCCTGAAGTTGATCCAGGGTCCATTTCGCCTCTCGCGGCTTTGGCTGCGGGGGCGCGGTGGATGCTGGAACGGGTCCAGCATGACGGGATTTGACATGACCGCTGGCGACAGAGTTGGCAAGTCCCGGCCCAATCCGCTAAGCCGCGAAAAAACCAGGCAGGGGTTCACGCGTGACACGCAAGTTTTTCGGCACCGACGGTATCAGGGGACGCACCAATCAGGGTTTCATGACCGCAGCGATGGCCATGGCGGTAGGCCAGGCCGCGGGCGCGCATTTCCTGCGCGGCAGCCACAAGCACCGCGTCGTCATCGGCAAGGATACCCGGCTTTCGGGTTACATGATGGAAAATGCGCTGGTCGCGGGCTTCACCAGCGTCGGCATGGATGTGGTGCTGGTGGGGCCGATGCCGACCCCTGCGGTCGCCCTGCTGACCCGCTCGATGCGCGCGGACCTGGGCGTGATGATCTCGGCCAGCCACAACCCGTTCCAGGATAACGGCATCAAGCTGTTCGGTCCCGATGGCTTCAAGCTCTCCGACGAGGACGAGATGCAGATCGAGGCGATGCTCGAAGCGGGCAATCCGCAGCTCGCCGCGTCTGAAGCCATTGGCCGCGCCCGCCGGATCGAGGACGCGCGCGGTCGCTACATCCACGCGGTCAAGGCCTCGCTGCCCGATCAGGTGCGCCTGGACGGCCTCAAGATCGTCGTCGATTGCGCGCACGGCGCCGCCTATCAGGTCGCGCCTTCCGCGTTTTGGGAACTGGGCGCGGAGGTGATCGCGATCGGCGTCAATCCCAACGGGCTCAACATCAACGACCGGGTCGGTTCGACCCATGTCGAGGCAATGCAGGAGCGGGTCGTGGCGTCGGGCGCGGATATCGGCATCGCGCTCGATGGTGATGCCGACCGGCTGATCGTGGTCGACGAGAAGGGCACCATCGTCGATGGCGACCAGATCATGGCGCTGATCGGCGGAAGCTGGGCGCGCCAGGGGCGGCTGCGCGGCGGCGGCGTGGTGGCGACGGTCATGTCGAACCTGGGGCTGGAACGCTATCTCAAGGGCCAGGGGCTCGAGCTTGTCCGCACCAAGGTGGGCGACCGTTATGTGCTCGGCGCGATGCGCGCGGGCGGTTACAATGTCGGCGGCGAACAATCGGGGCATATGATCCTGACCGACCATGCCACCACCGGCGACGGCACGGTCGCCGCGCTGCAGGTGCTGGCCGAGCTGGTGCGCGAGGGCAAACCGGCAAGCGAGCTGCTCCATCTGTTCGATCCGGTGCCGCAGCTGCTCAAGAACGTGCGCTTCTCGGGCGGCAAGCCGCTGGAAAACCCCAAGGTGCAGAAGGTCATCGCCGATGCCGATGAGGAACTGCGGGGCAAGGGGCGGCTGGTGATCCGGTCGTCGGGCACCGAGCCCGTCATCCGCGTGATGGCCGAAGGCGACGATGCCGCGCAGGTCGAGGCGGTGGTCGACCGCATCTGCGCGGTCGTGGCGGAGGTGGCGCTCTGATGCTGGAAATGCGCCCCGATTGCGAACGCTGCGGTGCGGATACGCCAGCGCAGGACCCTGGCGCGTTCATCTGCTCGTTCGAATGCACCTTCTGCGCGGAATGCGCCGAGGAGCTCGACGACCGCTGCCCCAATTGCGGCGGCGAGCTGGTCGACCGCCCGGTTCGTCCCAAGAAGCTGCTCGAGAAATTCCCCGGCTCGACCGAGCGCAAGTTTACGCAGCATGGGTGAACGGCCCGCGCGCATCCTGACCATCGCAGGCTCCGATTCCGGCGGCGGAGCCGGCATTCAGGCCGATATCAAGACCATCACCATGCTGGGCGGCCATGCGATGACCGCGATTACCGCGATCACCGCGCAGAATTCGCGCGGGGTCGGGGCGGTGGAGGTGCTGGATGCAAGCCTGGTCGTTGCGCAGATCGACGCTGTTGCGCGCGATTTCGGGCTCGACGCCATCAAGATCGGTATGCTGGGGTCGCCTGCGATCGCCGAGGCGCTGGCCGACTGGCTTGTCGCGCACCCGGGCGTTCCCGTGATCTTCGATCCGGTGATGATCGCCTCGAGCGGCGCAGTGCTGGCGGATGCTGCCACCATCGCGGCGTTCCGGCGCTTGATGGCCTGCGCCACGCTCGTCACGCCCAACTTGCCCGAACTCGCGGCTTTGGGCGGCGAGGCGGCGGTGCTCGACCGCGCGCCCGCGCTGCTGATCAAGGGCGGGCATGCGGGGGGCGAGACCGTCACCGACCGGCTGGTAACCCGCGAGGGCGAGGTGGCGCGCTGGAGCGATCCGCGCATCGACAGTCCGCACAGCCACGGCACCGGTTGCACGCTCTCCAGCGCTATCGCGACGCTGCTGGGGCAGGGTGTTCCGATGGAAGCCGCGATCGAGCGCGCGCGCCTGTTCGTGCGGCTGGCGCTGCGCGATGCGCCAGGACTGGTCGAGGCGAACGGTCCGATGGGGCATTTGGCGGTGCGCAACGATGCGCTCGCCCCCGGCTGGCATCTCAACCAGGTGACGCTGGGCGCGGCCGATTATGCCACGTCGGTGGCCTTCTACCGCGCGCTGGGCCTCACCCAGATCGTCGACAGCCCGGACAATGGCTATGCCAGGTTCGAGGCGGACAATGGCGCAACGCTCTCGATCCATGTCGGCGAACCTGCGGGCGGGGCCATGGTCTATCTCGAATGCGCCGATCTCGACGTGCGCGTCACCGCGCTCGCCTCGGAAGGCTTCGCCATCGACCAGTTTCCGCGAGACGAAAGCTGGGGCTGGCGCGAGGCGCGGCTGAGCGATCCGGCGGGCAATGTGCTGTGCCTCTATTTCGGCGGCGAGAACCGGCGCTATCCGCCCTGGCGCATCGCAACCGAATGAGGTGCTTCCCGTAATTGCGGGAACCCCGCGCATTGACCCTTTACCCGGCTACGCAATTGCCCATATGCGTTGCGGCAATCGTTCCAACGCTTTTCCAAAACAGGAGATGACCCATGGCTTTCGTGCTTCCCCCGCTTCCCTTTGAAAAGACCGCGTTCGGCGACGTGATGTCGGCGGAAACCTTCGACTATCACCACGGCAAGCATCACAATGCCTATGTCGGCAAGGCGAACGACATGGTGAAGGGCACGGACCTGGAAGGCGCGAGCCTCTCCAAGGTGATCGTCGCCGCGAAGGAAAAGGGCAACAAGGGCCTGTTCAACAACGCTGCGCAGATCTGGAACCACACCTTCTTCTGGCACTGCCTCAGCCCCGAAGGCCAGTCGATCCCCGGCTCGCTCGAAGAGCGCATCAAGGCCGATTTCGGCTCGGTCGCCGATTTCAAGGACAAGCTGAAGGCCGAGGCCGTCGGCCATTTCGGCAGCGGCTGGGCCTGGCTGGTGCTGAACGGCGACAAACTGGAAATCACCTCGCTGCACGACGCGGACTCGCCGGTCGCGCACGAAGGCATGAAGCCGCTGCTGACGCTCGATGTGTGGGAACACGCCTATTATATCGACTATCGCAACGCCCGCCCGGATTACCTGTCGACCGTGCTCGACAAGGCGATCAACTGGGAATTCGTCGCGCAGAACCTCGACGGCAAGGGCACCGAGCGCGCCGACCAGGAAGGTTGATCGCTCGGGTCCAATAGCCTGGCTTGCAGTTTGGACAGCAAGCCAGGCCTGGAATATTGCGGGGCTACGACGATGTCGCAGCCCCGTTTTCCATTTCAGGGCTTGGTGCTGGTGGGGACGCGATATGCAACGAACTCATCGCCCAGGCACTGAAAGGTTGCACCGTTTGCCGGTTGCCAGCCTTCCAGTTGCGCAGACAGCTGGGGATAGGCCGCAGCAAATTGCTGGCGCGTCCCTTCCAGGTCCGCAGAATAGCGCATGGCGTTGCGTCGCCCTCCGTCCGCCATCTTCTCCAGCGCGAGCATCTCGAAGTCGCCGATATAGGTGACGCTGCCCGGCTCGACGCGAAAGTGCGGCGCGCCGAGGCAGAAGACGTCGGTATAGGTCATGTTGAACGTCCGGCCTGCCAGCACGTAATCGCCCGCGGGGACAATCGCCACGCGCAGCGCCTTTTCGCCCTTCTTCCCGCCGAAAACCGTATAGCTGTACGTGATCTTGGTGCCGACCGGCTTGCCCTGTGCGTCCAGCGCGACCTTCCTGGTGGCCGGGTCATAGCGGTAGAACAGGATACGGTTGTCGCCCACCATGCCCAGCGCATGGGGACGCAGCACGATCATCGCCTCATTGGCTGCGGGCACGGGTCCTTCTGGCTTCTTGAGGTCGACCTGATCGGAAAGCTGCGCCATGGCCGGGGTGGCCAGCGCAAGGCTGAACAGGGCCATCAGTTCTTTTGCCATAGCGCCGGTTCCGCATAGTCGTTGTGCCAGGTGCGCAGCAGGCTGCCGCGTGCCGGCTTTTCGGCGCCGACCAGAATGGCGAGCTCAGCGTTGCGCTCAGCCTGTGGCAAGGCCTTCCACGCCCGGCCTTCCTCGCGCGTCATCGCATAGAGGTTCCAGCCGCGGATCAGCATGCAGTTTTCCGTGTTGATCCGCTTCTGGTCGCCATCGGCAAGCGCACCGCCAAAGACTGCGGCAAGGCCCCCGGCCAGGACATCGATGGTGTTGATCTGTGATTCGGCGCCGCTCGCAAGCTTCCGACAGCTTTCGGTCTCGCGCGTCGCAAGTTCGGCAGTTGCTCCGGGCTTGTTGAAGAAAAAGCCGTTGCCGCGATCGACTTTGGGCGATGCCCAACCCGATGTCGGCACACACACGACCAAAAGGGATGCAAATATAAAGAGCTTGTTGGCCATCCTCATCATTCCAGCATGATCGCATTGCACCGATCATCGGACCGGCTCGCGATTCCTTGTTGTTCCGAGGCCGCAGCGCGCTCTTTTAATCTTTCGCTTCAGCACCTTCAAGCGCCAGGCCATGCTTCATCAGCATCGGGATCTGGCTCATCGCGAACAGGAAGGACAAGGCGGTGACGCCCCAGACCTTGACCGTTAGCCAGGTCTCGAAGGTCAGGAACTGGCGCAGGCCCTCGTTGATCAGCGCCATGACGACGAAGAACAGCCCCCAGTTGCGCGAGAGCTTGAGCCAGCCGGTCTCGTCCAGCCCGTCATAGGCGGCTTGCAGCAGGTAGCGCAGCAGCGGCTTGCCCATCATCCAGCCGCCGAGCAGCAGCGCGGCAAAGCCCGAATAGATGATCGTCGGCTTGATCTGGATGAAGCGTTCGTCGTTGAAATAGACCGTCAGCGCGCCGAAGCCGACGACCAGCACCGCGCTCAGCCACAGCATCGGCGACACGCGGCCCAGCCGCCATTTCGACACCGCCACCGCGACCAGGATCGCGAGCATGAACGCGAGCGTCCCATTGATCGCCGCACGGGTGCTGGCGAGCGCCGCGCCGTCGCTCTGGGTCAGCTTGAACACCGCGAAGAACACCAGCAGCGGGCCGAAATCGAGCAGCAGCGGCAGCAGGCTGCCCTCGGACTTTTTCTTCGGCACGGCCACGGCTTCGGCGGCGGCAGTCTGCGGCATTTCCTCGCTCACTTGGTGCCTCCGGCGATGACATGCGCGAGATATTCGGGATCGAAGGGCCTGAGGTCGTCGATCGTCTCGCCCACGCCGATCGCGTGGATGGGCAGGCCGAATTTCTCGGCCGCTGCCACCAATATGCCGCCGCGCGCGGTGCCATCGAGTTTCGTCATCACGAGCCCTGTAACGCCCGCCACCTCCTTGAACGTTTCGATCTGCGACAGGGCGTTCTGCCCGTTGGTCGCATCGAGCACCAGCACCACGTCATGCGGGGCTTCGGGGTTGAGACGGCCGAGCACGCGGCGGATCTTGGCGAGCTCGTCCATCAACTCGCGCTTGTTCTGCAACCGGCCTGCGGTGTCGACGATCAGCACGTCGATGCCGGTGGCGGTCGCCTGCTTGACCGCATCGAACACGATGCCCGCCGCGTCGCCGCCTTCCTTGCCGCTGACGATGGGGATGCCCAGCCGCTCGGCCCACACTTTGAGCTGGCCGATCGCGGCGGCGCGGAAAGTATCGCCCGCCGCCAGCATCACGCCATAATCCTGTTCCTGGAACAGATGCGCCAGCTTGGCGATGGTCGTGGTCTTGCCCGATCCGTTGACGCCGATCACCAATATCACCTGCGGGCGCGGAAAGGCGATGATGTCGAGCGGCTCGGCCACCGTGCGCAGCGACTTGGCGATTTCCTCGCCGACAATCTCGCGCAAGCCATCCTCGTCGAGCCCGCGCTCGAACCGGCCTTCGGAAAGCCGCGCGCGCACCTTGCCCGCCATCTGTGGCCCCAGATCGCTGACGATCAGCGCTTCCTCGATCTCGTCGAGCTGGTCCTCGTCGAGCCGCGACTTGGTGACCAGCCCCGTCAGGTTCTGGGTCAGCTTGTCGGACGTCTTGCGAAAGCCGCCCAGCAGGCGCTCGCTCCAGCTGCCCTCGCTCATGTTTCAATCTCCGCTGTCAGCATGTCGCCGCTCTGTCCCGTGATCGCCACTGGCACGATCCGCCCGATATGGGAAGGATCGGGTGCGGGCAAAGCGATGCGCACGAAATTCTCGCCATGGCCGGTGCGCCCGTCGCGCTCGACCAGCAGGTTCTGCCGGGTGCCGACCAGCGAGGCGCGCCAGCGCGCGGCCCGCGCTTGGGCAGCAGCGCGCATCTTTGCGGCGCGCGCCTTGACCAGCGCACGATCGAGCTGCGGCATCCGTGCGGCAGGCGTTCCCGCGCGCGGCGAAAAGGGGAAGATATGGCCGTGTACGACATCGCAGGCGTCGAGGATCGAGAGGTTGTTGGCGTGCATCGCCGCATCTTCGGTGGGGAAGCCCGCGATCAGGTCCGCGCCGATGGCGATCTCGGGGCGCTTCGCCTTCATCCGCTCGACCAATGCGATCGCCTGCGCGCGGCTATGGCGGCGCTTCATGCGCTTGAGGATCATGTCGTCGCCCGATTGCAGCGAGAGGTGGACGTGCGGCATGATACGCGGCTCGCCGGTGATCAGGTCGAACAGCCGGTCGTCCACCTCCACCCCGTCGAGCGACGAGAGGCGCAGGCGCTTCAGGTTGGGCACGAGCTTGAGCACGCGTTCGATCAGGAGCCCAAGGCTCGGCGATCCGGGCAGGTCGGGGCCATAGCTGGTTACGTCTACCCCGGTCAGCACCACTTCCGCATAGCCGGTATCGACCAGCGCGCGCACCGCATCGACAACGGCCCCTGCGGGCACCGAGCGGCTGTTCCCCCGGCCATAGGGGATTATGCAGAAGGTGCAGCGATGGTCGCACCCGTTCTGCACCTCGACGAACGCGCGGGCATGTTCGGCAAAGCTGGTGACCATGTGCGGCGCGGTCTGGCGCACGGCCATGATGTCGGAGACACGGGCCTTGGCATTGGCGCGCGGATCGAAGCTCGTAGCATCGAGCTTGTCGATATTCCCAAGCACCCGGTCCACCTCGGGCATCGCGGCGAACATCGCGGGGTCGGTCTGCGCCGCGCACCCCGTCACCACGAGCTGCGCATCGGGCCGTGCCTTGCGCGCCTTGCGGATCGCCTGGCGGGTCTGGCGCACCGCCTCGTTGGTGACGGCACAGCTGTTGATCACGACCACGTCGTCGCGCCCCGCCAGCAGCGCGCGCATCGCCTCGCCCTCGGCAATGTTGAGGCGGCAGCCCATCGAGATGATCTCGGGACCGGCACGGGCAGGGGCGGCGGTATCGGCCATGATCGTCAGAGGTCGATCTCGCCGGTAAAGACATGGGTGGTGGGGCCGGTCATCTGCACACGGCCGCCAGGCTGCCAGTCGATGATCAGCGTGCCGCCGGGCAGGTGGACGGGCACCGGTCCGGTCACCAGCTTGCGGCGAATCGCGGCGACGGCGGTAGCGCACGCGCCCGTTCCGCAGGCCTGGGTCAGCCCTGCGCCGCGCTCCCAGACCCGCAGGTGCAGGCCATCGTCTGCGAGATGCGCGACGTTGACGTTGACGCGTGCGGGAAAGAGCGGGTCATGCTCGATGATCGGGCCCAGCCGGTCGAGCTCGACGGCATGGGCATCGGGCACGAAGAAGATGACGTGCGGATTGCCCATGCTGACCGCGACAGGATCGGCCAGCTCTTCCCAGCCCACCGGCATGGTCAGCGTGTCCATGGCATAGGCCAGCGGAATGGCGTTCCAGTCGAGGCCCGGCGGACCCATGTCGATGGTCACGGCACCATCGGCCATCGTCCCGCCGAGCAGACCCGCAGCGGTCTCGATCGTGACATCGCGCCCCGCCAGCGCGACGACGCAGCGCGTGGCATTGCCGCAGGCTGCGGCCTCGCTGCCGTCCTGGTTGAAGATCTGCATGAAGAAATCGGCGCGCTGCGAGGGTCGCATCACGATCAGCTGGTCGCAGCCGATGCCGCGATGCCGGTCGGACAGCGCGCGCGCCTGCTCGCCGCTCAGCGCGAGATCGTGGCTCCGCGCATCGAAAATGACGAAGTCATTGCCGAGCCCGTGCATCTTGTGGAAGCGGTGTTTCGCCATGGCGGCGCTTTAACGCGGGTGCGCCCGCGAGGGAAGCGCGATCACTCGCCGCGCGCGGCGCGCAGCTGCGGTTCGGTGAACTGTTCGGGCTCCGCGCTGACCGTCGGCTGGGGTGTCCAGCCCAGGCCGAGCAGGTTGCGCTCGGCCAGCAGGCGACGTGCCTGTTCGACCGACAGCGGCTGGCCGAAATGGAAACCCTGGCCCTTGGCGCAGCCGATCTCGGCAAGATGCGCGATCAAGTCGCCATCCTCGATGCCTTCGGCGGTGATCGGCAGGCCCATGGACTCGCCGAGCAGCGCGATGGTCTGGACGATCGCGCGGCTTTCCTTGCTCTCGTTCATCGAGGTGACGAAGCTGCGGTCGATCTTGATCCGGTCGAACGGCAGCGCGCGCAGATGCGCCAGCGAGCTGTAGCCGGTGCCGAAATCGTCGAGCGCGACGCGCACGCCCTGGTTCTTGAGGCTGCCGATGATCGACTGCGCCAGGCCCATATTCTCGAACAGGCAGCTTTCGGTGATTTCGATCTCGAGCCTGCTGGCCGGAAAGCCGGTCTCGACCAGCAGCTTGACGATCTTCTGCGCCAGCCACGGATCGCGCAGCTGCACGGGCGAGATATTGACCGAGATCGACAGGCTCTGGTCCCAGCCGCGTGCATCTTCCATCGCCTGGCGGATGACGCAGGCGGAAAGGTCGCCGATCATGCCGGTATCCTCGGCGATCGGGATGAAGATGTCGGGCGAGACCTGGCCGAGCTCGGGCGAATTCCAGCGTGCCAGCACCTCGAACCCGATCAACGTGCCGGTGTTGAGATCGATCTGCTGCTCGTAATAGGGCACGAACTCGCCGCGGCCGATGCCGACGCGCATGCCCGATTCGATCTTGTTGCGGAACTGGACCTCGTTCTCCATGCGCGGATCGAACCAGCAATAGCGGTTCCGTCCGTGCTTCTTGCTGGCGTACATCGCGATGTCGGCGCGGCGCATCAGAACGTCGAGGCTGTTGTCGCACTGGTCGGCGCGGGCGATGCCGATCGAGGCGGTAACGGTGAGTTCGGCGGTGCCGCTGCTGGCAGGGCCCGTGATCGGCTTGCTGACCTGTTCGATCAGGTCTTCGGCCACACGTTGCACGGTCTCGGGGAAGTCCGCGTCGAAGATGAAGGTGCAGGCGAACTCGTCGCCGCCCAGTCGTGCGACATGGCTGTTGGGGGGCATCGTCGCCTTGAGCCGCCGTGCCACCTCGACCAGGACCTTGTCGCCCGCATCATGGCCTTGGATGTCGTTGATATTCTTGAAATTGTCGAGATCGAGCATCAGGTAGGCGACGGTCATGTCGCGCCGCGTCGCCTGTGCGATCAGGCTGGCCGTGGCCTCGCCGATCGCGCGACGGTTGAGGCAGCCGGTCAGCGGATCGGTGACGGCGAGCGTCTTGGCCTGTTCCTCGGCATTCTTGTGGTGGGCGATCTCGCGGTGCAGTTCGCTATAGCGTCGCCAGCCGAAGATGATCAGCGCGATGTTGAGCAGCAAGGCGCTGACTGCAATGCTGTTGGGCGAGACTGCGGCGCCGTTATAGTGCCGGATCGCATCGGGCATGATGCTGCCGGCCGTGCCGATGAACATGACGATGGCCGCCGTCATGATGCCGCCGGCGACGAAATCGCGGCTGCGCGTGACGCGCCCGCTCAGGTCGTCGGTGCGGCTGCTGCCGGGATTGGCGATGGTCTCATGCGGCACAATCATTCCCCTCAACCGAGACGTGGAGTCCGGTCGAATGGTGGCAGCCTAAGCAAGGATCGTTAAAAGAGTGTTTATGCGAATACCGCCAATATGGGGGTGAGGCGCGGAAATCTGCGGGATGTGGTGGTAAACCGCCGGTTAACGTTGGCTTCGGCGCGGCAGGGTTGCTCGGCGCTCGGCAGTCGGGGCTTGCCAAATGCGGCAAGCTGCTCTAGGGGCGCGTCAGCCTTGCGCGCAGGTTCTGCGTTCATGGCACCCAGTTCAGCCGCTTATACCGCATTGTCGGTTCATGCGCGCGCCGGTCGGCGAGGTTTCGCCCACCGGCGATTTTTGCGTTTGGCGTGCGGCGGTTCGGGGTGTCCTTGATCGGGCCGGTGCGGGCAGCCATCTGGGCGGACAGAAGGAGACGCGGATATGTTCGATAATCTGACTGATCGCCTTGGCGGCGTGTTCGACCGGCTGCGCGGGCGCGGCGCGCTGAAGGAAGAGGATGTCCGCGCCGCGATGCGCGAGGTGCGCATCGCGCTGCTCGAGGCCGATGTCGCGCTCCCGGTCGTCCGCGATTTCATCAACACCGTCACCGAACAGGCCGTCGGCCAGACGGTGCTCAAGTCGGTCGCGCCCGGCCAGCAGGTCGTCAAGATCGTCAACGATGCGCTGACCGAGATGCTGGGCTCCGAAGCCAGCGATCTCGACCTCGCTGTCGCGCCGCCCGCCGTGATCATGATGGTCGGCCTGCAGGGTTCGGGCAAGACCACCAGCACCGCCAAGATCGCCAAGCTGCTGAAGGAAAAGCACGGCAAGAAGGTGATGATGGCCTCGCTCGACGTGCAGCGTCCGGCGGCGCAGGAGCAGCTCAAGGTGCTGGGCGAGCAGGTCAATGTCGCTACGCTGCCGATCGTCGCGGGCCAGATGCCGGTCGATATCGCGCGGCGTGCGCTGCAATCGGCCAAGCTTCAGTCGTTCGACGTGGTGATGCTCGATACCGCAGGCCGTCTGCATGTCGATCAGCAGCTGATGGACGAGATGAAGGCGGTGGCCGCCGAGGCGACCCCCAAGGAAATCCTGCTCGTTGTCGACTCGCTGACCGGTCAGGACGCGGTCAACGTTGCGCAGAACTTCTCTGATCAGGTGCCGCTGACCGGCGTCGTGCTGACCCGCATGGACGGCGATGCACGCGGCGGTGCGGCGCTATCGATGCGCGCTGTCACCGGCCGCCCGATCAAGTTCGTCGGCATGGGCGAGAAGATGGACGCGATCGAGCCGTTCCATCCGGGCCGGGTCGCAGGCCGCATCCTGGGCATGGGCGATGTCGTCAGCCTGGTCGAGAAGGCGGCGGCGACGGTCGAGAAGGAAGACGCGGACAAGCTTGCGGCCAAGATGGCCAAGGGTCAGTTCGACATGAACGACCTGCGCACCCAGCTGCGGCAGATGACCAAGATGGGCGGGCTGGGCGCGCTGGCTGGCATGATGCCGGGCATGAAGAAGGCCAAGGCAGCGATGCAGGCGAGCGGCATCGAGGACAAGGTGCTGGTGCACATGGATGCGATCATCGGATCGATGACGCCCAAGGAGCGCGAGAAGCCCGGCCTTCTGAATGCCAAGCGCAAGATCCGCATCGCCAAGGGATCGGGCACCACCGTGCAGGACGTCAACCGGGTGATCAAGATGCACCAGGAGATGGAAGGCGCGATGAAGAAGATCCGCAAGATGGGCGGATTGAAGGGCCTTGCTGCCATGTTCGGCGGCGGCGGCGGTGGAGACGGCGGCATGGGCGGCCTTGGCGGCGGCAAGATGCCGACCGAGGACGACATTGCCGGGCTGCTCGGCGGCGGTGGCGGCAAGGGCATTGCCGGCGGGCTTCCGGGTCTTCCGGGCGGACTTCCCCCCGGTTTTCAGAATTTCAACAAGAAGAAGTGATTTCGTTTTTCAAATTCATCAGAAAGGTAAGGTCTACAATGTCGATTTCCATGCGTCTGTCGCGCGGCGGTTCCAAGAAGCGCCCCTATTACAAGATCGTCGTCGCCAACAGCCGCGCGCCCCGCGACGGCAAGTATCTTGAGCAGATCGGCACCTACAACCCGCTGCTCGCCAAGGATTCGGGCGAGCGCGTGAAGATCAACGAAGAGCGCGCCAAGCACTGGCTGTCGGTCGGCGCGCAGCCCACCGATCGCGTGGCCCGTTTCCTCGATGCCGCCGGCCTCAAGGAGCGCAAGGCTACCGTGAACCCCAAGAAGGGCGAGCCGGGCGAAAAGGCCAAGGAACGCGCCGAGGAAAAGGCCGCCAAGCTGGCTGAGGCCGAAGAAGCCGCCAAGGCCGCTGCCGAAGCTCCGGCTGCTGAAGAAGCTCCGGCTGAAGAAGCCGCTGCCGAACAGGCCGAAGGCTGATCGACTGAGCCGGAGTGGTCCTGTCCGGCCACTCCGGTTCCGGTTCTGCAATGTCTGATCGCCCCATCACCCTGGCCGTGATCGTCGGCGCGCATGGCGTGACCGGCGAGGTGCGCGTGAAGCTCTTCGGCTCGGGGATCGATGCGCTGAAGGCGCACAAGAGCTTCAACAACGGCGCGCTGACGCTCAAGTCGCTGCGCCCGCAAAAGGATCTCGGCATCGCGCGCTTTGCCGAGATCGCCGACCGCAATGCGGCAGAGGCCGCACGCGGCACCGAACTCACCGTTCCCCGTTCCGCGCTCCCGCCGCTGGGCGAGGGCGAATATTATCATGCCGACCTGATCGGATTGCCCGTGGTGTCTGAAATCGGCGCCGCGCTCGGCACCGTGCGCGCGGTCGAGAATTTCGGCGCGGGCGATGTGCTCGACATCGTGGGCGAAGACGGCAAGAGTTTCATGGTGCCGGTGACCGCGGGGGAAATCGACGAAACCCGCGTCGTCATTGACCCGGTCTGGGCCGAATAGTATATACAGCACGTATATACAGGAGGCTCTGATGGGCAAGGAATATCGCGCAAAGAGCTTCAAGTCGGGCAACTCCGTCGCCATCCGCATGCCCGCCGCGCTGGGCATCGAGCCGGATCGTGAGTGGACCATCGTCGAAAAGGATGGTGCGCTTGTGATCGGGCCAGCCCCCGAGCAGGCCAAGAAAATCGATGTCAGCGGTTTCTGGGGCAAGGCACCGGGCCTGCATGTTCCTGTTCGCGAGGATTTCGAAGAGCGGCCAAGCTCCATCGATGCTAGGTCGAAATTGGGCCGGTGAGCGTTCATTATCTGATCGATTCGGACTGTGCCGTCTATGCCATGACAGCAACGTTCGAGCCGTTGCGGCATCGTCTTGAGCAATGCGAACCCGGCGAGGTCGCGCTTTCGGCCGTTACCTTTGCGGAGATTTTTCTGGGGTCAAAGCAGGGTAAACCGCCGCCTGTCGAGGTGGTCGAGGCGTTTCTGCTGCAGATACCTCTGCTGCCATTTGATGAGGCCGCGGCAAGAGCCTATGCTGAATTGCCCTTCAAGCGAGCCCGTTTCGACCGACTGCTGGCTGCGCATGCGCTGAGCATCGGGGCGACCATCGTAACGAACAACGAAGGCGATTTTGCCGATATCCCTGGCCTGAAGGTCGAGAACTGGACGCTATGACCTTCGCTGCCCAAGTTCTCACGCTCTACCCGGAAATGTTCCCCGGGCCGCTGGGTCATAGCCTCGCCGGGCGGGCGCTTGCCGAGAGGCGGTGGTCGCTCGATGCCATCCAGATCCGCGATTTTGCGACCGACAAGCACCGGAGCGTCGATGATACGCCGGCGGGCGGCGGGGCAGGGATGGTGCTGCGCGCCGATGTGCTTGCGAGCGCGGTCGATCATGCGCTGGAACGCTCTCCCCATGCCCCAGTCATCGCGATGACGCCGCGCGGCGCGCCGCTGACGCAAGCCCGCGTGCGACAGCTGGCGGCGGGGCCGGGGGTCACCATCTTGTGCGGGCGATTCGAGGGATTCGACCAGCGTCTGTTCGACGCGCGGCCGATCGAGGAGATTTCGATCGGCGATTACGTGCTTTCGGGCGGAGAAACCGGGGCTTTGGTGCTGCTTGACGCTTGCGTTCGGCTATTGCCCGATGTAATGGGCGCGTCTTCCAGCGGAGACGAAGAATCGTTCGAGAACGGTTTGCTCGAATATCCGCACTACACCCGACCTCAAATCTGGGAAGGGCGTGCGATCCCCGAAGTGCTGCGATCGGGGGATCACGCGAAAATCCGGGCCTGGCGCGAAGCGCAGGCTGCGGAGATCACACGGCTAAGGCGGCCGGATCTTTGGGAGCGCCATGGGGGCACTCCGGATCGGTCGCCCTCTGGTGCGCGGCGAAAGACATGAGGACAGGTCGATGAACCTTATCCAGACGCTCGAAGCGGAAGCTATCGAGGAATTCAAGTCGAAGAAGTCCATCCCCGATTTCCGGGCTGGCGATACCGTTCGCGTCGGCGTGCGCGTGGTCGAAGGCGACCGCACCCGCGTCCAGAATTACGAAGGCGTGTGCATTGCACGTTCGAACCGGGGCCTGGGCTCCAACTTCACCGTGCGCAAGATCTCGTTCGGTGAGGGCGTCGAGCGCGTGTTCCCGCTCTATTCGCCGAACATCGATTCGATCACCGTCGTCCGTCGCGGTGTCGTGCGTCGTGCGAAGCTCTATTATCTGCGTGGCCTGACCGGCAAGCGCGCTCGTATCGCCGAGCGCCGCGACAACCGTCCGGCAAAGGAAAATGCCGAGGGCTGAACCCTTTTCGGCATAGCCTGAGACAAGCAAGAGGGCGGTCCGCAAGGGCCGCCCTTTTTCGTTGCGCTCGGGCGCAGCTTTGCGCAGGGATGCGCGATGGCATTACCTCCCGGACCCGCACAGCAGATCATTCCTCGCGCGATGGCGCAGCTCAAGGCGGGTGATGCCGCCGCTGCCCGGCTGACCTTTTACGGCCTGCCGCCCGCTGACCAGGCGCATCCCGACTGCCTGTTCGTGCGGGCGCTGATCGATCGCGCGCTCGGAAGGCTCGACGATGCCCGCCAGGCGCTGGCGAGCGCGATCGAGGCAGACGCGATGATCCCGCAGCTGTGGAAGCTCTATGCCGAAGTGCTGGACGCTCTGGGCAACCCTGCCGAGGCGCTGCGCGCGGTTGACCGCGCCGCAGCCATTGCCCCGGGTTATGTCGACGCGTGGCATGACATGGCGGCGCTGGCGATGCGGATGAGCGAACTCGATCTCGCCGAGCAGGCGCTGGTCAACCTTGGCAGGGTCAAGCCGGACGATGCCCGGCTGCCTGCACTCCGCGCCGCTCTGGCCCAGGCGCGCGGCGACCATGATGCGGCGATCGAAGGATTTCGCGCGGTGCTCGGCGCCAAGTCGAACGACCGGCGCGCGTTGCACAATCTGGCGGTGTCCTTGCGCGAGACCGATCGGCACGAGGAGGCGCTGGCGGCGGTGGATGAGGCCCTGCGGCACCGGATCGACCTGCCGGAAACCCATACGTTGCGCGCGCATCTGCTGGCCGAGCTGGGTCGTTACGACGCGGCGATCGACCAGTATCGCGATGTCATCGCCCGCTTTCCCGAGTTTCTCGATGCGCACGAGACCTTCGCCCGGCTTCTGCCGCAGCTGACAGGGGGCAGTGCGCTGGCGTTGAACGGCTATCGGGCGTCGCTGGGTGACCGGCCCGGGTCCAGGCCGCTATGGCTGTCGGCGATCGCGACGGCCAAGGCGCTGGGCGAAATCGATCAGATGCGCGCCTGGGCCGACGAGGCGCTGGCGCGGTTTGGGGATACGCCCGACATGCTGTTCCTGCGCGCCACCGCCGATATTGCCGCGCGCGACTGGCACGCGGCACGGCCCCGGCTGGAAGCGCTGGTTGCCGCGCATCCGGACAGCCATAGCGCGCAGCTCAACCTGGCGCATGTGCTGCTTGCGCAGGGCGATGCGAAGGGCGCCGAGACGCATGCCCTGGAAGCGTCGCGGCTGAATCGCGACGACCAGTCCGCCTGGTCGCTGCTGACGATCATCTGGCGGCTGCTGGACGATCCGCGCGAGGCCTGGCTGGCCGATTACGATCGGTTCGTGATGCCGGTCGATCTTGCTGCTCCCGAGGGCTGGAGCGACATGCCGAGCTTCCTCGCCGAACTGAAACCCGTGCTCGAGGCGCTGCACACGACGCAGTTGCACCCGGCCGAACAGACGCTGCGCGGCGGCACCCAGACGCGTGGCCTGCTGTTCCAGAAGCGCCATCCCGCGATCCAGGGGCTCAAGGCTTCCATCCATCATGCGATCGCCAGCCAGCTCGCCGGGCTGACTTTCGACATGGATCATCCGTTCCTTGGACGGATGGGCGACGATATCCGATTTGCCGGCTCCTGGTCGGTGCGGCTGGCGAGCGAGGGTTTTCATGTCAGCCATATCCATCCGGCGGGCTGGCTGAGCTCGGCCTGCTATATCAGCCTGCCGCCCGAAGTCGCGCATGGCGATGACAATGCGGGGGCGCTGCAGTTCGGCGTGCCCGACAGCGTGTTCGGGCTGGACCTTGCACCCCGCAGGATAGTTGCCCCTGCCGAAGGACGGCTGGTGATCTTCCCCAGCTATATGTGGCACGGAACGCTGCCGTTCGAGAGCGCCGCCCATCGCATGACCGTAGCATTTGATGCGATGCCCCAAGCGGTGCTTTCGATGAACAATATTCTGGTGTGAATTCGCGTTTTGTGGGTCATTTAGTTGCACCGGTAACCGGCGGTTTGAAATAGTCAGCCACAGACTGTCGCATTGGGGTTACTCGCGGCTTGTATTGCCGGGGGTAAAGGGCTAGGCGCGCCGGTGCATTTGCACTGGAGGTTAGATCAAGTGGGTTATCGTGTTGCCGTTGTCGGCGCGACCGGAAATGTCGGTCGCGAAATGCTCGCCATCCTGGCGGAGCGCGAGTTTCCGATTGCCGAGATTGCGGCGGTCGCCTCGCCGCGCTCGACGGGATCGATGATCGAGTTCGGCGAAACCGGCAAAATGCTCAAAGTCCAGAATATCGAGCATTTCGATTTCACCGGCTGGGACATCGCGCTGTTCGCCGCAGGCTCGGCCGCAACCAAGATCTATGCGCCCAAGGCTGCCTCGCAAGGCTGTGTGGTGATCGACAACTCGTCGCTCTATCGCATGGAGCCGGACGTGCCGCTGATCGTGCCGGAAGTGAACCCCGATGCGATCGACGGCTATACGCAGCGCAACATCATCGCCAACCCCAATTGCTCGACTGCGCAGCTGGTCGTCGCGCTGAAGCCGCTGCACGATGCCGCGACGATCAAGCGCGTCGTCGTCGCCACCTATCAGTCGGTGTCGGGCGCGGGCAAGGAAGGCATGGACGAGCTGTTCGAGCAGTCGCGCAACATCTTTGTCGGTGACAGCGCCGAGCCGAAGAAGTTCACCAAGCAGATCGCGTTCAACATCATTCCGCATATCGACGTGTTCCTGGACGATGGATCGACCAAGGAAGAGTGGAAGATGGTGGTCGAGACCAAGAAGATCCTCGACCCCAAGATCAAGCTGACCGCGACCTGCGTGCGTGTGCCCGTGTTCGTCGGCCATTCGGAAGCGGTGAACATCGAGTTCGAGAACGAGCTGAGCGCCGAAGACGCACAGAAGATCCTCCGCGAAGCCCCCGGCATCATGCTGGTCGACAAGCGCGAAGACGGCGGATACGTGACCCCGGTCGAATGCGTCGGCGATGGCGCGACCTATATCAGCCGCGTGCGCGACGACAGCACGGTCGAAAACGGCATTTCGCTGTGGTGCGTGTCGGACAACCTGCGCAAGGGCGCCGCACTCAACGCGGTGCAGATCGCCGAACTGCTCGGTCGCCGCCACCTCAAAAAGGGCTGATCTTGCCGCGATGATAGCGTTTTGCTATCATCGCGCGCATGGGACAGGCCTTGATCCGCAAGATCAGCGATGAAACGCTGGAAAGCTATCGTGCCCTCGCGCGTGAGCGGGGCACATCGCTTGAGGCGGAACTGCGCGATCTGATCGAGGCGCACCGTCCGCTGGTGAAAAAGCCTGCTGCGCAGTTGCGGCAACTTTCGGACAAAGCGCTGGCTTTGACAGCGCCGGATGCGCCGCTGGGTAGCGACAGTACGATGATGGTCCGTGAAGATCGCGACACCCAGCACGGCAAATGGACCGATGACGCTGGTCGTTGACGCCAGCGTAGCTGTCAAATGGCTGGTCCGCGAGCACGATACTGATGCGGCGCGTCAGCTCTTCGCTTTGCCCGACCCACTGATTGCGCCTGACTGGTTGATCGTCGAGGCCGCCAACACCTTTTGGCGCAAGGTCAAGGCGGCGGAGCTGGCAGAAGGCAATGCCAAGCAGAATCTCAATGATCTGCCTGAGTTCTTCAGCCGTCTATATCCGTCGCCCGGACTGGTCAGCGGTGCTCTTGCCATCGCCTTTCACGTTCGACACCCGGTTTATGACTGCCTCTATATCGAGCTGGCCCGGCAAATGGGATGCAGGATGGTCACGGCGGACAAGGAATTGCTGAAACGGGTGGCCGGTTCGGAATATGCCGATCTGGTTGTCGATCTTGGCATCTATGCGATGCCCGAAAGTCCCACCTGACCCGCTCATTCCCCGATATGCACCGGCGCTCCGCCCATGTTTGCGGGTCGCTTGAGCAGCAGCAGCAGCGGGATGGCGCACAGGTTGACGATCATCATCGCGTGGAAATCGTCGATATAGGCGACCATCGCTGCCTGGCGGTTCACCTCGCCGTTGATCGCCATCATCGCCGCATCGCCCAGCGCGCCGAACCTTTCTATCGTGCCGGAATCGATCGCGGAGAGCGAGCTGTCGGTGATATGCGAGGCAAGGTCGCCATGGCTGACCTGGATGTTGCGGCCGAGCAGCGCGGTCATGGCCGAGATGCCGACCGATGCGCCGATGCTACGCGACAGGTTGAGCAGGCTGGCCCCATCGGTGCGATGGCGCGGCTGCAGGGTGGCGAACGCGGTCATGTTGAGCGGGATGAACACCAGCCCCATGCCCAGGCCCTGGACCAGGCCGGCCACGACCATCGGCTGCCAGCTCATTTCGAGTGACCAGCCGGTCATCATGTACAGCGAATAGGTCGAGATCGAGGCACCGGTGACCATCAGATAGCGCGGGTCGATTTTCGTCACCAGGCGGCCGGCTATCGCCATCGATACGAGAATGCCGAAACCGCGCGGGGCGAGCAGCAGGCCGGTGTCGAGCACGGTATAGCCGAACAGCTGCTGCAGCATCGGTGGCAGCAGCGCCATGCTGGCGAACATGACCATGCCGACGACGAGCATGAACAGCAGGGCGGCGGACATGTTGGGATTGCCCAGCAGCGAACGGTCGAACAGCGGTTGCCTGCCCCAGGTCATATGGACCGCGAACATCCACAGACAGCCGATGGCAATGGCGCCTTCGATCAGGATTTCGGTGCTGTCCAGCCAGTCGAGCTGGGTGCCGCGGTCGAGCATCACCTGCATGCTGGCGAGCCCGAGCGCGAGCATCGAAAAGCCGAACAGGTCGAATCGCCGGTCGGTCTTCGGACGGCTGGGCAGCAGCCACAGCATCAGGATGACCGTGACGATGCCGAGCGGCACGTTGATCAGGAACACCCAGCGCCAGTTGTAATTTTCGGTGAGCCATCCACCGATCACCGGTCCCATGATCGGCCCTACCATGATGCCCATGCCCCAAAGCGCCATGGCCTTGGCCTGCTTGCTCGGCGGGTTGATGTCCATCAGCACGGTCTGCGACAACGGGCCGATGAACGCGGCGCTGATCCCCTGAAAGGCGCGGAACAGCACCATCTCGCCCAGCCCCGTCGCCGCGCCGCAAAGCAGCGAGGACGCGGTGAAGGCGATTACCGCCCAGATGAACAGGTTGCGTGATCCGATCCGCTCGGCCAGCCAGCCGGTGATCGGGATCGCGATCGCCGAGGCGACGAGATAGCTGGTCAGCGCCCAGGTCACCGTTTCCGACGTCGCGCCCAGGCTCGATTCCATGTGCGGCAGCGCGACATTGGCGATGGTGGTGTCGAGAATCTGCATGATCGACGCCATCATCACCGCCAGTGTCAGCAAACCGTGGTGTTTGACCGGCAGCGTCGCAAAATCGCCCTGCGCAGCGGACGGCGGTGCGGCATGGCGTGCGGGGGCAGGGGCGGCGCGGCTGGCCATTGCCGGTTACTTGCGCTCGCCGGTGTCGATCGTGACCTCGGCAGAGAGCCCCGCGATCAGGCGGCGGTCAGTTGGCTTGTCGAGCCGGATCCGCACCGGCACGCGCTGCGTCACCTTCACCCAGTTGCCAGTCGCATTCTGCGCGGGCAGCACCGAGAATTCCGCGCCGGTGCCTGCGCCGATGCTCTCGACCCGTCCGGACAGCTTGAGATCGGGATAGGCGTCGAGCGTCACCTCGGCGGGCTGGCCCACGCGCATATGGTCGAGATCGGTTTCCTTGAAATTGGCCTCGATCCAGCTGCGGTCATCGACCACCAGCGTCAGCGCGGGGAGGCCGACGACCATGGCTTGCCCCTTTTGCAGCCGGTCCGCCTGCACGACGCGGCCGCTGACCGGCGCGCGGATGACGGTGCGGGCGAGGTTGAGCGCAGCGGTCTCGCGGCGCACGCGCGCCTGGGCGATCGCGGGATTGACCCCGGGCACCGCGCTGCCGGTGGCGAGCTTGGCGCGCGCATCGGCGGCATCGGCCTGCGCGGCCCGAAGCTGTTCGCGCGCCATCTGCACGCGACGTTCGGCCTCGTCGAGCCGCGCCTTGGTGGTGAAACCGCGCGCCATCAGCGCCTGCTGCCGCTCGAGATCGATCCTGGCATAATCGATCGCGTCCTGTGCGGCAGCGATGCCCACGCCGGTCGAGCGCGCCTCGCTGGCGAGCGTTGCGACCGAGACTTCGGCCCCGGCAATATCCGCATCCGCCTGGCGCACCGCGAGTTCATAGGGCTGCGGATCGATGCGGAACAGCACGTCGCCCGCCTTGACCGCCATGTTCTCGCGCACCCGCACGTCGATGATCGGGCCGCCGACCTCGGATGTCACCGCAACCTTGTCCTGCTGCACATAGGCATTGTCGGTCGAGACATAGCGGCCGCCTGACATCCAGTAATAGCCGCCCGCAACCGCCAGCGCGAGCGGGACCGAGACCATCACCACCCGCTTCAGCCACTTGCGCGGGGCCTTTTCCGCTGGCTGCGGCGGCACGGGAGAAGGGGAGGGTGCGCCCTGAGGCGATTCGACTTCCATCATGTCCTCGCCCACCGATATGCGCTCGTCGCGGTCAAGCATCGACGGCCTCCTTGCGCGAGAGATTGGCGCGAACGCGCTCGACCAGCCCGGCGAGCACCTGGCGCTCGTCTTCGCTGAGCCCGGCAAAGGCATGATCCTCGACCCGCCTGGCTTCGACTTCCAGCTGGCGGATCAGCCCGTCCGCCTTGTCGGTGAGATACAGGTTCCAGGCGCGCCGGTCATTGGGGTCGGGCTTGCGACAGACCATGCCGCTATCGGCCAGCCGGTCGATCATCCGCGACAGTGTGATCGGCTCGACCTCGAGCAGATCGGCCAGCTCGCTCTGCCGCATGCCCGGTTCGCGCTTCAACCGGGCAACGGTGCGCCATTGCAGGCTGGTCATGCCCAGATCGCGCAACATGCCATCAAGGGTGCGGCGATAGAGCCGCGCGGTGTCGTTGAGAAGAAAACCTACCGAGTCTGTCATGGCATGCGATATAATAGCATATGACATTATATGGAAGTGCAGTCAGCACAATTCCGTTTGCGCTAAACGCAATCTTTTGGCAGTCTGTGTGACATGACACTCACAGCCGATATCTTCTGGTCGTTCCGCTCGCCCTACAGCTATCTCGCGATGCGCCGCTATCGTGCAATGGAACAGCAATATGACCTCACGCTCAACCTTCGTCCGGTCTATCCGCTGGCGGTGCGCGAGCCGACCTTCTTCGAGCGCAACCATCCCGGTTGGCTGCGCTACACGCTGACCGACGTGTTCCGCCTGTCGCAATATCTCGGCATTCCGTTCTTCCCGCCCAATCCCGATCCGATCGTGCAGAACATGGCCACGCGGACGATCGCGGCGGATCAGCCCTATATCTATCGCATTACCCGCATGGGCCAGGCCGCAGCACGCATGGGCATGAGCCTTGCCTTCTGCGATGAGGTATCGCAGCTCATCTGGGGCGGGACCGCAAACTGGCACGAGGGCGATCACCTCAAGCATGCCGCCGAACGCGCGGGGCTCGACCTCGCCGAACTCGACGCTATCGCGGTTGCCGACGCCGAAGCGCTCGATGCCGAGCTCGCTGCGAACCAGGAAGCGCTCGAAATGGCCGGCCATTGGGGCGTTCCGACCCTCGTCTTCCAGGGCGAACCCTTTTTCGGCCAGGACCGCATCGGACTTGCCATCTGGCGCATGGAGCAGGCAGGCCTTAAAGAGCGGGGATGACCGCTTCAGCCAACAGCATCACCACCACCCGCATTCGCTCCTTCGACGGCACTGAACTTGCCTTGCACGAGACGGGGGAGGGCAGGCCGCTGCTGTTGCTGCATGGGCTGTTTTCCAGCGCGGAGACCAACTGGATCAAGTTCGGGCACGCGGCGAAGCTCGCGGCGGCGGGTTTTCGCGTCATCATGCCCGATCTGCGCGCGCATGGGCAGAGCGGCGCGCCGCATGATCCGGCGGCCTATCCGCGCGACGTACTGGTCGATGATGCGCTGTCGCTGATCGACACGCTCGGGCTCGACGATTTCGATCTCGGCGGATTTTCACTCGGCGCGCGAACGACGGCCAAGCTGCTGGCGGCGGGCGTGACGCCGGGCAAGGCGATCCTCGCGGGCATGGGCTGGGAAGGGCTGACCGGCTGGACGCGTCGGCGCGATTTCTTTGTCACCGCGATCGATCGGCGCGACGAGGTGAAGCGCGGAGACCCGCATTTCATGGCGGTCGCCTTCATGAAGACGCAGGGGATCGATCCGGTAGCGGCGCGGCTGCTGCTCGACAGTTTCGGTGTGGTCGATACCGATGCACTGGTGGCGCGCGACGTCCCGGTGCTGGTGGTCTGCGGGGCGGATGACCAGGACAACGGTTCCGCACCCGAGCTGGCGCGCCAGCTGAAACATGCGACCTATCGCGAGATCAAGGGTACGCACATGTCGAGCGTGCTCGAACCGGCGCTGGCCGAAGAAATGGTTTCATTTCTGACCACTTGACGCTGCATCGCTGCGGTTCCATCGTCCCGCGCGAATTGCCGTTCGCACAAGGACCAGCCGCATGAAATCGCTCAAATCGCTTGCTTCCGTGATCGCGCTGTCGGTCGCGACTGTCGCCGCCCCGGCCTTTGCCGAAGAGGCCGCCCCGCAAACCGCTGCCGCCAAGCCGACCGCCGACGATGCCGAGGCCTTTATCGCGGCGGCGGAGAAGGAGGGCTTCGATTACACGGTCTCGGCCAGCCGGGTGTTCTGGATCAATTCGACCTATCTGACCGACGATACCAACGCGCTCGCCGCCGAGGTCGGGGCCAAGGGCACCGAGATGCAGGTGCGCTTCGCGCTCGAAGCGGCGAAGTATAACGACGTCCCGGGCCTGAGCGCGGAAACGCGGCGCAAGCTCGACAAGCTGCGCGGCGGCATCGTCCTGCCCGCGCCGACCACCGAAGGCGCTGCGGCCGAGCTCAACACCATCGCCACCGAGCTTCAGTCGATCTACGGCAAGGGCAAGGGCACGCTCGATGGCAAGTCGGTCAGCGGTTCGGACATCGAAGCCGCGATGGGCGATGTCCGCGATCCGGCGAAGCTCAAGGAAATGTGGGTCAGCTGGCACGACAATGTCGGCGCGCCGATGAAGGACGATTACGCCCGCATGGTCGAGATCGCCAACCAGGGCGCGCGCGAGCTTGGCTTCAAGAATGTCGGCGCGATGTGGCGCGGCCAGTATGACATGAGCGCGGACGAGTTCGCGGCGCTCACCGAGAAGCTGTGGCAGCAGGTCAAGCCGCTCTATGACGATCTGCACTGCTACACCCGCACCAAGCTCAACGAGAAATATGGCGATGCGGTGCAGCCCAAGACCGGCCCGATCCGCGCCGATCTGCTCGGCAACATGTGGGCGCAGGAATGGGGCAACATCTACGACGTTGTGGCCCCCGCAGGCGCGGGCGATATCGGCTATGACGTGACCGAATTGCTCAAGGCGAAGAATTACGATCCGCTCAAGATGGTGAAGGGTGGCGAGGGCTTCTTCTCGTCATTGGGCTTCGCGCCGCTGCCCGAGACCTTCTGGCAGCGCTCGCAATTCGTGAAGCCGCAGGACCGCGAGGTGGTGTGCCATGCCTCGGCCTGGGACATCGACAACAAGGACGATATCCGCATCAAGATGTGCATCAAGGTGAATGCCGACGACTTCACCACGATCCATCACGAGCTGGGGCACAATTATTATCAACGGGCCTATAACAAGCAGGATCCGCTGCATCTCGACGGCGCGAATGACGGCTTTCACGAGGCGATCGGCGACATGGTGGCGCTTTCCATCACGCCCGATTATCTCGTCGAGATCGGCCTGCTCGACAAAGCCAAGGTGCCCGGTGCGGACAAGGATCTGGGCCTGTTGCTGCGCCAGGGCATGGACAAGCTGGCGTTCCTGCCCTTCGGCCTGCTGGTCGATCGTTGGCGCTGGGGCGTGTTCGACGGCTCGATCAAGCCCGCCGATTACAACGATGCGTGGACTGCGCTGCGCCTGCAATATCAGGGCATCGTGCCTCCGGCGGAGCGTCCGGACAATGCGTTCGATCCGGGCGCGAAATACCATATCCCCGGCAACACGCCCTATACGCGCTATTTCCTTGCGCGCATCCTGCAGTTCCAGTTCTACAAGGCGGCCTGCGACATCGCCGGCTGGAAGGGACCGCTCCATCGTTGCAGCTTCTATGGCAACAAGGAAGTGGGCAACCGGCTGAACGCGATGCTGGAAATGGGGGCATCCAAGCCCTGGCCCGATGCGCTCGAAGCCTTTACCGGTTCGCGCGAGATGGATGGCAGCGCGCTGGTCGAATATTTTGCGCCGCTGCAGACCTGGCTCAAGGACCAGAACAAGGGCAAGCAGTGCGGCTGGTGAGCCGCGCCTTTCAGAACCCCATCATCTAGCAACAAGGGCAAGCGACGCGGCTGGAAGGCCGTTTCGCTTGCCCTTGCTGGTTGATGGAGTGGAAAATTTGGGGCCTGTCTTCCTGAAGCGGGGGGCGCCTCTATCTGGAAAACAGGCCCCGAGACACCGCGCGTGAGGGAATCGCGCGCTGCGCCTGACGGTCCGTCAATCAATGAACGTTATAGGGCGCCCCTGCGGCGCTCGTGGTCGAGGGAACAACGTTCTGATCGACATAATCGCTATTTTCATCTGCAGCGGTGGCAGCTGCCTGCTTGCCGCGGCGCGACAGGGCGATCGCCGCTGCAATCAGCGCGATACCACCTGCTGCCAGACCGAGCGTCAGCGCCGGATGCGCCCTGGCCTGCTGGGCGGCATAGCGGCTGTTTTCGCTGACCTTTTCGGACAGCTCGCGGGCCACGACGGAGAGCCGTTCGCTGGCGTTCTGTGCCAGTTCGTCGGCCTTGTCGCGCAAGGGTCCCATTTCGGTGGTCAACGACTTGGCATTGTCGCTGATGATGGCAGCGGCTGCCGAGGCATTGCGCTTGGCGAGATCGGAAGCGATGCGCGCATTTTCCGCGATCACTTCACCCGCCAGCCGGGCGGTTTCGGTCGCCTTGGCGCGAAGCTCGTCACGGTTCTGATTGACCGAGGCAAAGGCGCTGGCAGCTTCGGAGCGCGCACGCTCGGCCAGGTTCAATGCGTCGGTCTTGATCCGCTCGGCGGCGGTCTTGATGGCATCACTCATGGTGATCTCCTTGTACAATAAGGTAATTGGGTCCCCTGCACCGGATTGATTACGCCGATACAGGCAGAATGTTCCCTCGCGATCCGACCCGGGTGCGATTTCTTTCGACGACTGGATATGCATACGACCACCGGATTGCTCCGGCGGCCGCTGCATCTGTTCCTGCTGGGGTAAGACCCGGTATCAGGCCGCCGGCTCAAGCACCGGCCTGGCTTTTTTTGGCCCGTCTCCCGGGCCGGTACCGGGGCTGTCCGCGGCATCCTGCATCTTCTGATAGGGCGAGGCATAGCGGTCGTGCAGATCCTGCCACTCCATCACCATGCTGCCGCCGGTTGCCTTGTGCTGCTTCTCCCACGCACCCAGCATGTCGAGACAGGCATGGTCGATATGGTCGAGATGCTCGACATGGACATGCACCTCGCGGCCGGGCTTCACGGTCTCCAGCACGCTGGCGAGGCGCGGGATCGAGAAGAAGGTCGCCGATCCGTGCAGGAACACGTCGGTGCGGCCCGCCATCTCGTCATCCTCCAGATCGACCCGGACATGCGTGAAGGTATAGACCACCTTGGCCGTCGCCAGCACGAAGCCGATGATCACGCCGGTGAGCAGATCGAACACCACGATGCCGCCCAGCGTGGCGAAATAGATCGCCAGTTCGACACGGCCATAGGAAGCGATCTTCTTGATCTGCGCGATGTTGACCAGCTTGTAGCCGGTATAGACGAGGATCGCGGCGAGCGCTGCGGTCGGGATCAGCGCCAGCAGCCAGGGCAGGGCGACGACGGTCGCCAGAATCCACCCGCCATGCATGATCGCCGAGATGCGCGACTTTGCGCCCGCCTGCACATTGGCCGAGGAGCGGACGATCACGCCCGTCATCGGCAGCGCGCCGACCGCGCCGCAGAGCATGTTGCCGATGCCCTGCGCGCGCAGTTCCTTGTCGTACTTGGTCCGTGGGCCGGTGTGCATCTGATCGACCGCCGTGGCGCACAGCAGCGTTTCGGCACTGGCGACAAAGGCGAAGACCACGCCGAGCAGCAGGATTTCCATGGTCAGGCCGCGCTGCAGCGCTTCCATGGTCGGGATGTTGAGCGAGGCGATGATATTGTCGGGTACGGTGACGCGCTTGATGTCGAACCCGGCAAAGGCCGCGACCATCGTGCCGACGATCACCGCGATCAGCGGCGCGGGGACCACGGCCAGCTGCTTGGGCTTGAACTGGTTCCACAGCAGGATCGCGGCGATGGTCGCTACGCCCGTGATCGCAGCCAGATGATGGCTGTCCATCGCCATCGGGAAGATGGCCTTGTAGATCGCCTCGGGGATCGAGATCAGGTTCTGGATGCCGCTGCCGCGCGGGCTGTCATCGATCATCACGTGGAACTGCGAGCCCAGGATGAGCACGCCGATCCCGGCGAGCATGCCGTGGATGACCGATGGCGAGATAGCGCGGAACCACTGGCCGAGCCGGGCGATGCCCGCGATCAGCTGGAGCGCGCCGGCGATCAGGCCGACGACACCCATCATGATCAGGCCCTGTTCCTGGACCAGTTGATAGCAGAGCACTGCCAGGCCCGCGGCAGGGCCGCTGACCTGCAGCGGCGAGCCCGCCAGAGTGCCGACGACCAGGCCGCCGATAATGCCGGTGATCAGACCGAGCGCGGGGGGCGCGCCCGATGCGATGGCGACGCCAAGGCAGAGCGGAAGCGCCACCAGAAAGACGACGACCGAGGCGAGCAGGTCCTGTGGCCAGCTCCGCTTCATCGTCTCGAATTCACCCATCTGGGCGGTTGCTGCAGTCATGACCAGTGTCCTTGCATGAGGCGATTCTCAGGTTCCGATCAGGCGGCGCACTGATGCTTTTCGAGCGCCAGCGCGGCCATTTCGCTCGCATAATGCTCGTGCACCGGATTGAACTTGCCCGTGGCCTCGTCATAGGCGGTCACGTCACCGGTGCGGATGTCGTAAACCCAACCGTGCAGCTGCAGCTCGCCTGCGGCCAGCCGCACCGCGACGGAAGGGTGCGTCTTCAGATGGTTGAGCTGCAGAATGACGTTCTGTTCGAGCAGCATCTTCATCTTCGCATCATCGTCCAGATCGGCGCCCAGATGCTTGACCACCTCGACTGCCGCACGCGAATAGCCCAACCATTCGCGGACGTGCGGCAGGCTGTCGAGACCTTCGGGGTTCATCGCGCCCTTCATCGCGCCGCATTCGGTATGGCCGCAGACCACGATATGAGGGACCTTGAGTGCGGCGACCGCGAACTCGATCGACGCGGTCATGCCGCCGGTCTGCTGGGTGTGCGGGGGGACGATATTGCCCGCGTTGCGGCAGATGAACAGTTCACCCGGATCGGTCTGGGTGATCATCGCGGTTTCGATGCGCGAGTCCGAGCAGGTGATGAACAGCGCTTCGGGCGACTGGCCCTTGGCCAGGCTTTCGAACAGCTCCTGCTTCTCGGGAAAGACTTCGGTCTGGAAGCGGACGACGCCGGCGGCGAAATGGGGCATGGGGAGGCTCCTTGTTGAGGCTTAAGGGGTGGTTTGATCAGGACCAGAGTTCACGCACCTCGCGCAAATCTCCGGCCAAGGCCGCAGGGGCACGGGCTTCGACAAAGGCGAGCCCGTCGGTGATCCAGCCGGCAATCTGCGGCTGGGCCAGGCGATAGAGATGCTGACGGCCATTGCGCCGTTCCTCGACCATGCGTGCGGTGCGCAGCAGGCTGAGATGCTGGGAAAGGCGCGTCGGCGGCAGGTTCAGCTTTTCCGCAAGCGTGGTGACATCGCATTCGCCGGTGCGAAGCTCCTCGATCAGGCGAATCCGGTCCGGATGCGCGATCAGCTTGAAGACCTCGGCGAGTTCGCGGGCGACTGGAACACGGTGCGGCATGCCATCGAGTATGGCTATCCGCTAAACTAGGTCAATACATACCTGCAAATATATGCAGATGTTACGGTAACGGCGGTTCAGAAAAAGCAAGGGCCGCAATGGTTTGAGCGGCGCTCACCCCAATGCGGCCCTAGTGGTACAGAAACTCTGTTCAGTGCAGGTGGTCAGCGGAACGGCGGCTCATTGAACGCGCGCAGCTTGCGGCTGTGCAGCGAATTGCTCTCGTTGCGCAGCATCTCGCAGGTGCGGATACCGATCTGCATGTGCGCCGCGATCGCCTCCTCGTAGAAGCGATTCGCCTGGCCGGGGAGCTTGAGCTCACCATGCAGCGGCTTGTCCGACACGCAGAGCAGCGTTCCGTACGGTACGCGGAAGCGATAGCCCTGCGCGGCGATCGTGGCGCTTTCCATGTCGATCGCGACCGCGCGCGACTGCGAGAAGCGCAGCGCGCTGGTCGAATAGCGCAACTCCCAGTTGCGGTCGTCGGTGGTGACGACGGTGCCGGTGCGCATCCGCCGCTTGAGGTCCGCGCCGCTGGTCCCGGAAATTTCCTCCGCCGCTTCTGCCAGGGCCTGCTGGATCTCCGCGATCGGCGGGATCGGGATTTCGGGGGGCAGCACCTCGTCCATGATGTGGTCGTCGCGCAGATAGGCATGCGCGAGCACATAATCGCCGATCCGCTGGGTGGGGCGAAGGCCGCCGCAATGGCCGATCATCAGCCATACCTCGGGGCGCAGCACCGCGAGGTGATCGGTGATCGTCTTGGCGTTCGACGGACCGACGCCGATATTGACCAGGGTGATGCCGCCGAAATCGGGCGCGATCAGGTGATAGGCGGGCATCTGGTGCCGGCGCCAGGCGCTGTCGGCGACCAGCTGGCTGGGGTCGGCGCCCGGCTGATCGGTGTAGAGCCCGCCCGCGCCCGATAGCGCGGTATAATGGCCCTTGCCGATCTGGCTGCACGCCCAGCCCACGAATTCATCGACATAGCGGTGATAGTTGGTGAACAGGATGAAGCGCTGGACATGCTCGGGTGGGGTGCCGGTATAGTGCCGCAGCCGCGCCAGCGAGAAATCGGTGCGCAGCCCGTCGAACAACGACAAGGGCCGCTCGCCGCCATAGCCGGACGACAGGAAGCCGTCGGCAATCTCGTCACCGATATCGGCGAGCTCGGTGGTCGGGAAATAGCGTGCCAGCTCGAGCGGGGTGATGCCGCCCAGTTCCGGCCCGGAAATGCCGTCGAGCACGTAAGGGAAGGGGATTTCCTGGTCGCTCGGCCCCACCGACATGACGACATCGTAATTGTCGCTGAGCAGGGTCAGCTGCTCGGTCAGATAGTCGGCGAACATGCGCGGGCGGGTGACCGTGGTGGTGTACACGCCCTGCGCGTTGAGGCGGCCGAAGGACAGGCCTGGCGCCGCCCCGCGTTCGTTGCCGCCATATTCGATGCGCAGGCAGGGATAGCTGAACGCGCCGTTCGTGCGCAGCGCCGGATCGGGCGGCGTGCCGTTCTCGACAAAGGCGCGGATCGCGGTCTGGAGAGTGTGGACCGACTGTTCGTAATGGTCGGCAAGCTGGGTGATGATCGTTTCGATAGTGCTCATGTTAAGCTCTTAACGACTCCAGATGGCACTGTCATTACTGTTGTCTGCGCCCCGGCGAGCGCAAGATTTCAGGCGGTTGCAAGCGCCGCCTCGCGCCGCTTATGATGGCTTAGGGTCGGTTGGCGCGGGATGGAGTGACGGATGACAGGCACGGGCAGGACGATTCGCAGGGGCGGCCCCTTATTGGCAGCAGCGCTGGCGCTGGCGGTCTCGGCGCCGGGAACGGCGCAGCAGCAGCAAGGCAATGCCGACGACCGGATAGAGGTGAACGCCTTCACCCCGACCAGCGTGCGCGAAATCCTGGCCCCATTCGGCAATGGCGTGACCATCGCCGACCGCCAGACGCCCGAGGGCCGCCCGTATGTCGAGGCAAGTTTTGGCCAATTGCGCATCAACATGTTCTTCACCGCCTGTCCGCCGAACCAGCCGACCCAGTGCCAGGGCCTGTACATGCTCGCCTTCTGGCCCAAGCCGGCAGAGCGCAATCCGCAGAATCTTGCGCAGGCTGCAGGCGACTTCAACCGGCTGTACGAGTTCAGCAAGGCGGGCGTATCGGTGGCCGGCGAACCCTTTGTCGCGCGCTATCTGATTAGCGATTTCGGCGTGAAGCGCGGCACGTTGCGGCGCGAGGTGACCAATTTCGTCGTGCTGGCGCAGCGCTTCAACCAGGAAGTGGTGAGCCCGCCAGCGCAGTGAGGCGTATAGCGGCGGACGGCGCTGGACGCGTTCCCCTCCCTGGCCAGGGATGGGTAAGGGGTGGGTCGTTTGCGCCCAGCTATGCGCAATCTCGCTCACCCACCCCCAACCCCTCCCTTGAGAGGGAGGGGAGTCTGGATGAGCATTGCCCATGACCAAAAAAAGGCCGGGCTCCAACGCTGGAACCCGGCCTTCTTGATGAACCGTGACCTTTCGATCAGGCGGCGGCGTCTTCGCCTTCGCCTTCTTCGGGCTCGTCAACCGGGATGGTGCCCGGCTCGGCATTGGGGTCGAACTTTTCGACGAAGCCGGCGGGTGCCTGGTCTTCCTCGAACATCTGCGCCATCACGTCGACGCCGGCCTTCCGCAGCTCGGCTTCGTCGTCGCTGCGCGCGACGTTGACGGTAACGCTGACCGACACTTCCGGGTGCAGCGCGATCTTGACCGGGAACACGCCCAGCGTCTTGATCGGGCGCTCCAGGATGATCATCGCCTTGGTGACATTGGCACCATCGGCGTTGAGCGCGTCGGCGATGTCGCGGACCGACACCGAACCATAGAGCTGACCGCTGTTCGACGAGGCGCGGATCAGGACGACCTGCATGCCGTCGACCGACTCGGCGCGCTTGGCCGCTTCGTCGCGCTTGGCGAGGTTTTCGGCCTCGATGCGCTCGCGATTGGCCTCGAACACCTTGCGGTTGGCTTCATTGGCGCGCAGCGCCTTCTTGTTGGGCAACAGGAAGTTGCGGGCATAGCCGTCCTTCACGGTGACGACGTCACCGATCGAACCCAGCTTCTCGATCCGTTCGAGCAAAATGATCTGCATGTCCCTTGCTCCTTACTTCACGATGTACGGCAGCAGGCCGATATGGCGAGCGCGCTTGATGGCCTTGGACAGCTCGCGCTGCTTCTTGCCGGAAACCGCGGTGATGCGGCTGGGGACGATCTTGCCACGTTCGGACATGAAGCCCTGAAGCAGGCGCACATCCTTGTAATCGATGGCGGGAGCGTTCTTGCCCGAAAACGGGCAGGACTTGCGGCGGCGGAAAAATGGGCGTGCCATGTGTCGTTATCCCTTTCTGTCTCAGGCTTCGCGGTCGCGGCGCGGGCGCCGTTCGCGGTCCTGCTTGCGCATCATCACCGACGGGCCGCTTTCCAGCTCGTCGACGCGCACGGTCAGGTAACGGATGATGTCTTCGTTGATCGAAGTCTGACGCTCCAGCTCGGCGACGACGCCGGCGGGGGCTTCGATGTTCAGCAGAACGAAGTGCGCCTTGCGGTTCTTCTGAATCTTGTAGGCGAGGTTGCGCAGACCCCAGGTTTCGGTCTTGGTGACCTTGCCTTCGTTCTGTTCGACAATCTCGGTTGCGGTCTGGGCCAGCGCGTCCACCTGGGCCTGGGACAGGTCCTGGCGCGCCAGAAACACATGCTCGTACATCGGCATGTTGGCTTCCTTTACTCATCTGCCGATCGCTGATGCGCGCCCCATGCGACACACCCCTCCGGCTTTCTTCATGCCAGGGTCGAGGGTCACTCGTCCGAGGGCAAGCGCGGGCTAATACCCAAAAGCCGGAAGAAAGCAAGCGCCGAGACGAGAAAAAGCGGCATGGTGGTGGTGAGCTCCAAGTCCAGTTTATACTCTTTTCCGTCACCCCCGCGAAGGCGGGGGTCCCGCTTCTGGACGGACGTCAGTGCAGATAGCGGGATTCCCGCTTTCGCGGGAATGACGAAGGAAGGGTGCAAATGCCCCAGGCATTGGCCAGCCCGCAGGCTCAGCCCCCGTGATAGATCAGCACCTGGTTGCGCCCGGTATTCTTGGCTTCGTACAGCGCGGCATCGGCGTTGCGCAGCACCTGGCGGTTGGCCTCGCCCGGAATGAACGGCGCAACCCCGGCAGAAAAGGTGATGCGGCCGATGGGCTCGCCATTCTCCTTGTTGACCAGCGAGCGTTCGGCCAGGTCCTCGCGCACCGCATCAATCTGCTTCTTTGCTTCGGCGGTGGTGGTGTTTTCCAGCACGATGACGAATTCCTCGCCGCCATGGCGTGCCAGATGGCAGTTGCCGCGGGTGAAGCCATCGAGCGTCTTGGCGACCAGCTGCAGCACGCGGTCGCCCGCCTCATGGCCATGCGTGTCGTTGACCTGCTTGAAATGGTCGATATCGATGAACGCGACCGAGAGCGGCTCGAACCGTTCCTTGGCGCGGATGGTCGCAGCCGAAAATTGCTGTTCGAACGCCCAGCGGTTGGGCAGGCCGGTCAGCTGGTCGCGCTGTGCCTTTTCATTGGCTTCGTCGAGGCGGCTGCGCATCTGGCTCAGCTTCTTGGTGCTCTCGTCCAGGCTTTCGCTTGCCTTCTTGGTCGATTGCATCATCTGCGTGGTGATCTTGAGCAGCGCCTTGAACTGCGCCTCGATCGGCATGTCGGCCTGTTCGGCGGGATCGAGCTCGCGCATCCAGTCGAGCCGGGTCTGCAGCGCCTCGGCATAGGCCATGCTTTCCTTGCCGCTCTTGCTCAGCGTCTTGAAGCCTCCGGCGAGCAGCGCCTCGCTGTCGGCGACCAGGGCGTTGAGGTCCTGCACCTTCATCTGGCCCTCGCACTCGTCGAGAATTTCCGCAACGGTTTCCGAAGACAATCGCCCTTGGGTATCGAGCTTGCGGTCCACGGCAGCGCGCAGCGTGTTGTTGCCGCCGTTCAGATATTCCCAGGCCAGCTTGTAGTTGTCCGGTACCGGATCGAGCTGCACCTGCTCAAGGAACGAGAAGATCTTGAGATAGTGCTGCTTCTTGATGTTCTCGAAGACGGTCTCCTTCTTCGGAGCCTCCTCTTCGGCCTTGGCCTGGCCTGCCAGGATCGACGCGGCGAGTTTCATCCGGTCCCTGAGATTGCCGCGTGCTGCCTGGAGTTCTGCCATCGGTTGACCCAATCGTCCTTAATTGATCGTTCACTGGACTTAACGACCGGGGACGCGGCGGATTAAGCGACTAAATTGCGCCAGATTATAAATTTTCTCCAGATGTCCGAGGGGTCTGGCTCCATGCGGTGCGGGCTACAGCAAGGCCTGCATAGCGCGGCTGATCGATCAGGCAATTCTCTGCTGCCAGCCGGCGGAGATGGTGGTGCACCGCCGGAGTGACATGCGCCGGATCCTGGCGCAGCGCGGCGACCAGAGCGGGGGCATCATAGCCCAGAATTTCGAGGCGCCTCATCTGACTGGCGCGGAACCCGGGGCCAAGCGCAGCATCGCGCGCTGCCATGCCCAGCGCGTTCACCGCGACCTTCGCTTCGAACTTCGCATGGCCCTGTGCCGTGGCGGCGACCTTCCCATCGAGCCAGAGGCTGACGGCCTTTGTGAGCGCCGAACCGGTCGGCACACCGCTTTCAGCGGCGATGTCCGCCATGGGCCAATCCATCGGCGCGGGGACATCAACCAGTTCGTCCGACAGCATCAGCAGCAGATCGATCTCCACCTCCGACACACGGCGACCGATGACCAGCCGTTCGGGATTGGCCTTGTCGCCGCGCCGCCAGATATCGGCCATGATCAGGCAGCATATGCCCCACCACAGGCACGAATAGACCAGCCAGTACCGGAAGCGCGCCCGGTCGACCGGCGCCCCGGTGATCGCCTCGTAATGCGCCAGCATGTCCTCGGGCTGCGCAAACCCGCCGAGCACCCTGTCGTAGCGCCCGAAGCGCCAGCTGGGGATGCAGCCAAAGGCCAGGTCCTGCACCGGGTCGCCCAGATGCGCCAGCTCCCAGTCAAGCACAGCGGACAGACCCTGAGGCGTGATCAGCAGGTTGCCCATGCGGAAATCGCCATGGCACAGCCGCGGCTCTACCGGCTCCGGCAATGCACGCTCCAGCCAGCCGAACGCGAGCGCGTAGATGGGCGATATTCCGCCCAGATCGCGCCAGCGTTGCTCGAGATCGGCCAGCATCTGGGTCGGGGTGCGATAGGTCAGTGACGAGGGAAGGCTGGCAGGCGCAATCGCGTGGATCGCCGCGAGCTGCTCGGCCCATTGTTGCGGCAGGCTTTCGAGTGCACCTGCATAGGCCGGATCGCGCAGCAGCACATGCGGCAGCGCTTCGCCGGGCGCGCACGCCATGACAAAGCCTTCGCCCAGGCCATCTTCCGGGGCCAAACGTGCGCGCACTGCCGGCGCCATCACGCCATGTGCCCCCGCGCTTTCGATCACATCGGCCTGGCCGTCGAGATCGAGCGCGCCGGAATCGATCGCGGCGTCATCCGCCCGCAATCCTTCGGGCATGCGCCGAAGGATAAGCGCCTCACCGCCCCAGGCGAAGCGCCAGCTCTGCATGCTCGCGCCGCCGGAAAGCCGTTTGAGCTCGGCGAGCGGCCCGGTGCCGCCCAGCTTCGAGCGGCAAAGCGTTTCCAGCCTCTCGGCAAATGCGGTATCATCCATGCCCTGGTGTTAATCGATCGATTAAATCGTCGCAAGCCGCTTGGCAGCAAGTGCCTTGCAACTATGGGGCAACAGGATTAACGGGCGGCGCTTGACGCAGGGGCTGGAGGGCGCCGGCGCGATCTTGTGGGGCGAGGGACGACGACAGTCATGACACGCGCATTCATTTTTCCGGGACAGGGCAGTCAGAAGGTCGGCATGGGCAAGGCCTTGGCCGAAGCGAGCGCCGAGGCGCGCGCCGTGTTTCAGGAGGTCGACGAGGCGCTCGGCCAGAACCTGTTCAAGCTGATGACCGAAGGTCCGGCCGACGAACTGCAGCTGACCGAGAACGCACAGCCCGCGATCATGGCGAACGCGATCGCCGTGTTCCGTGCGCTTCAGGGGCAGGCGGGCGATGTGCCGGTCAGCTTTGCCTATGTCGCCGGGCACAGCCTGGGCGAATATAGCGCGCTGTGCGCCGCAGGGTCGATCGACCTTGCCACCACCGCCCGGCTGCTCAAGCTGCGCGGCCAGGCGATGCAGGCGGCGGTGCCGGTGGGCGAGGGCGCGATGGCCGCGCTGCTCGGCATCGAGTTCGAAGAAGCGGTCAAGGCTGCCGAGCAGGCGGCGGGGGACCAGGTCTGCGCCGTCGCCAACGACAATGCCTTCGGCCAGGCGGTGATCTCTGGCCATGTTGCCGCAGTCGAGCGCTGCCTGCCGATCGCCAAGGAAATGGGGGCGCGCAAGGCGATGATGCTGCCCGTGTCCGCGCCTTTCCATTGCGCGCTGATGCAGCCCGCCGCCGAACGCATGGCCGAGGCGCTGGCCGCGACCGAGATCAGGGATCCCATCGTTCCGCTGTTCGCCAATGTCACCGCCGCACCGGTCGGCGATGCGGGCACGATCCGCACGCTGCTGGTCGATCAGGTGACCGGCATGGTGCGCTGGCGGGAATCGGTGATCGCGATGCGCGATGCGGGCGTCGATCATTTCATCGAACTGGGCGGCAAGGTGCTCGTTCCCATGATCAAGCGCATCGTCGAGGATGTCGACAGCGAGAGCATCGTCGAGATGGGCGATATCGACAGCCTGCTCGAAGCGGTTTGAGGCTTGGAGCAAACTCGCCCATAACGTCCGCTCAACCTGAGCTTGTCGAAGGTCCCGCGCCCACGCTGGCCATTTTGCGTGGCCTTCGACAGGCTCAGGCTGAGCGGGGCAGGGTAGGGGAGAGGCGCATGACAGGAGATACCGAATGTTCGATCTTACAGGCATGACCGCTCTGGTCACCGGCGCGAGCGGGGGCATCGGGTCGGCCATCGCGCGCGGCCTTGCGGCGCATGGGGCGCGGCTGGCGCTTTCGGGCAGCAACGAGGCCAAGCTCAAGGATTTTGCAGCCTCGCTCGGTGGCGATCATGTCGCGCTGACCTGCGACCTGTCGGATGCTGCCGCCGTCGATGCGCTCGTCCCGCAGGCGGTCGAGGCGCTGGGATCGCTCGACATCCTGGTCAACAATGCCGGCATCACCCGCGACAATCTCGCGATGCGGATGAAGGACGAGGAATGGGCGGACGTGATCCGCGTCAATCTGGAAGCTGCGTTCCGCCTGTGCCGCGCCGCCGCCAAGCCGATGATGAAGGCGCGCTTCGGCCGCATGATCTCGATCACCAGCGTGGTCGGCGCGACCGGCAATCCCGGCCAGGCCAATTATGCCGCGTCCAAGGCGGGGCTGGTCGGCATGTCCAAGGCGCTGGCAGCGGAACTCGCCAGCCGCAACATCACCGTCAATTGCGTCGCGCCGGGTTTCATCGCATCGGCCATGACCGAGGTTCTGCCCGAAGCGCAGAAATCCGCCTTGCTGGGACGCATTCCGGCGGGCAAGCTGGGCGAGGGGGACGATGTCGCAGCGGCGGTGGTCTATCTGGCCAGCCGCGAGGCGGGCTATGTCACCGGCCAAACGCTGCACGTCAATGGCGGCATGGCAATGCTGTAACGCAGCCCTCTTGCCAGCCGATAAAAGCGGCATTAGGGCGAGGCAGTGATTTCAGTTCGCATTTTTCGTTACACACAAATCGAAGGAACTCTGAATGAGTGAGACTGGCGACCGCGTCAAAAAAATCGTGATCGAGCATCTCGGCGTGGAAGCCGAGAAGGTCACCGAAGACGCAAGCTTCATCGACGATCTGGGCGCTGACAGCCTTGATATCGTCGAGCTGGTGATGGCGTTCGAGGAAGAGTTCGGCGTCGAGATCCCCGACGATGCTGCCGAGAAGATCAGCACCGTCAACGATGCCATCGAATATATCGACAGCCACAAGGGCTGATTTGCTGCTGGCACAGGGGCCCATCGCACCGGCAAGGCACCGCGTCGAAACCGATCGGCGGGCCGGGTCCGGTGGGCAGCGTCGCTGCTATCTGGCTGCGACCATGTGAAGATAGGATGGCTTCCCTGATCGTCGTCTCGGCGACGCGGGGAAGCCATTTTTCATTTTCGACGAACGTCGTTCGCGGGCGCTTGGGCCCGCAGACGTCGCAACAGGTTTTTCAGGAGTGGGGCGAATGCGCCGTGTAGTCATTACGGGTCTGGGTCTGGTCACGCCGTTGGGCGGCGATGTCGAGACGTCATGGAGCAATCTGCTCGCCGGCAAGTCCGGCGCGGGCACCATCACCCGTTTCGATGCGAGCGAATACAAGTGCCAGATCGCCTGCGAGGTCAAGCCAGCGGATCACGAATATGGCTTCGACCCCAACAAGCGCGTCGATCACAAGGTGCAGCGTCAGGTCGATCCCTTCATCATCTACGGAATCGATGCCGCCGGCCAGGCACTGGAAGATGCCGGCCTTGCCGAGATGGACGAAGCGACCAAGCTGCGTACGGGCTGCTCGATCGGATCGGGCATCGGCGGATTGCCGGGGATCGAGAGCGAGTCGCTGCTGCTGGCGGAAAAGGGGCCGGGCCGCGTTTCTCCGCATTTCGTGCATGGTCGGCTGATCAACCTGATCTCGGGTCAGGTCAGCATCAAATATGGTCTGAAGGGGCCGAACCATGCGGTCGTCACCGCCTGCTCCACCGGGGCGCACAGCATCGGCGATGCGGCACGGATGATCCGCGACGATGACGCCGATATCATGCTGGCGGGCGGCGCGGAGAGCACCGTCAATCCGCTGGGCATAGCCGGGTTCGCGCAGGCCCGCGCGCTCAACATGAGCTATAACGACCGGCCCGAACAGGCCAGCCGCCCCTATGACAAGGACCGCGACGGCTTTGTCATGGGCGAAGGTGCGGGCATTGTCGTGCTGGAGGAATATGAGCACGCCAAGGCGCGCGGTGCCAAGATTTATGCCGAGGTCGTGGGCTATGGCCTGTCGGGCGATGCCTATCACGTGACGGCACCGCATCCCGAAGGCGATGGTGCCTATCGCTCGATGCAAATGGCACTCAAAAAGGCGGGAATGACACCGGCCGATATCGATTACATCAACGCACACGGCACCTCGACCATGGCCGACACGATCGAGCTCGGCGCGGTCAAGCGGCTGTTCGGCGACGCCATCGGCGGGGTTTCGATGAGCTCGACCAAATCGGCCATCGGGCATCTGCTCGGCGGCGCAGGCGCGGTGGAGAGCATTTTCTGCATCCTCGCCATCCGCGACCAGATCGTCCCGCCGACGCTCAACCTGGACAATCCCGACGAAGGCACCGAAGGCGTGGATCTCGTGCCGCATGTCGCGAAGAAGCGGCAGGTGAAGGCCGTGCTCAACAACAGCTTCGGCTTTGGCGGCACCAATGCCAGCCTGATCATGAAGGCGGTCTGAGCTTATCATGCTGCGCCGTCTGGGATGCATTGTTCTGGCAGGCGCTGCGGCGCTGGTGCTGCTGATCGGCGGCAATTTCTACTGGGGCTGGACCGCGTCCGGCCCCGCGCCCGAAGAGCTGTCCGTGGTCATCCCGGCGGGCAGTTCGCTCGCCAGCGCGGCGAAAGTGCTCGAGGAAAAGGGCGCGATCAGCTCGGCCGGCGCATTCCTCAACCGCGCTAAGGTGTTCGGCGGCAGCGATCCGATCAAGGCGGGCGAATTCGTCATTCCCGCAGGCGCGAGCAACGCGCAGATCCTCGATATCCTGCAGGGCGGGGCGGTCATCCGCCGGATGGTCACCGTACCCGAAGGCATGCCGAGCATCCTGGTGCACGAAAAGCTGATGGCGGAAAAGCTGCTCACCGGCGACGTGCCCGTCCCGGAAGAGGGCACCATTCTTCCCGAAAGCTACAGCTTCGAACGTGGCGAAAAGCGCATCGCGGTGATGTTGCGGATGCAGAAGGCGATGCAGGACACGATCGCCGAACTCTGGCCCAACCGTTCGCCCGATACGGTCGCCAAGACGCCGCAGGAAGCGGTCACCCTGGCGGCGATCGTCGAGAAAGAGACCGGCAAGGCGTCCGAGCGGCGGATGATCGCGGGCGTGTACAGCAACCGAATCCGCAAGGGCATGATGCTGCAGGCGGACCCGACGATCATCTACCCGATCACGCGCGGCAAGCCGCTGGGGCGTCGCATCCGCCAATCCGAAATCTCGGCGGTGAACGATTATAATACCTATGCGATGACCGGCCTGCCCAAGGGGCCGATCACCAATCCCGGCCGCGCCTCGATCGAGGCGGTGCTCAACCCGGCGCGCACCGATGCGTTGTACTTCGTGGCCGATGGCACCGGCGGGCACGTGTTTGCCAGCACGCTGGCCGACCATAACCGCAATGTCGAAAAATGGTTCGCCATCCGCCGCGCCCGGGGCGAGATGTAATCAACGGCTCCAGCGGCGCTTTTTTGCGGTGAGCGTCAGCCAGATTTCCAGCACGATCGATCCGGCGACCAGCGCCTGGAAGCCGAGCACGCCGGCATCCAGGCGCGAAGGGTCAGCGAACAGCCAGGCGTTCTGCAGCACCAGCCCGACCGCCGACGCGATGAACAGCCAGAGAGCAAAGTTACGCCGCAGCAGCAGAGCGATCGCACCTGCCGTCCCTGCCACCGTCGCCAGTACGAAGCCGTAAAAGGCGATGGCGGGGCGCGCTGCGTACAGAGCCTGCTGTTCCGGGGCGAGCTTCGAAACATCGCCCAGGCCCAACACGGGGTCGAACAGCAGGGCGACGAGGCCGATGACGTTCCACGCCAGCAGAACGATGGCCAGCAGCCAGAACCAGCCCAAGGGCCGTGACAGGATCATTGAGGCTCCCTCCAGATGCATTCAAGGTGAAGATATTCTGTGACTATTGCAACCATGTCACGCCGTTCTGCGCGCGGTCCAATCGAGTGTCATGGCCAATGCGACCAAATCATCGAAAAAAGCGATCACGGCACACGAATGTTTTCATTTCACTTGGCGGCTGCGCTTGCCTAGATGCTGCACTGCAAAACATAGTCCCCCATCGTTCAAGGAGTTTCCCATGATCGGACGTCAGGTTCCCAATGTCTGCCTCAAGACGCGCGTGCGCGACGACAGCATCGAAGGCCCCAACCCCTTCCGTTGGGAAGACAAGCTCACCGGCGATCTGGTCGCTGGCAAGCGCGTGGTCATCTTCTCGCTGCCCGGCGCGTTCACCCCGACCTGCTCGAACTCGCAGGTTCCGGGCTTCGAAGCCATGTATGACGATTTTCGCGCCGAAGGCATCGACGAAATCTACTGCGTGTCGGTCAACGACGCGTTCGTGATGTACCAGTGGGGCAAGTCGCTGGGCGTCGAGAAGGTCAAGCTGCTTCCCGATGGTTCGGCCGACTTCACCCGCCGCATGGGCATGCTGATCCGCAAGGACCATGTCGGTTTCGGTGAACGCAGCTGGCGCTATGCGATGGTCGTCGACAATGGCGTGATCACCGACTGGTTCGAAGAGCCGGGCATCAACGACCACGGTCTGGACAACGATCCCTATGGCGAAACCGCCCCGGAAAACGTTCTGGCCAAGATCAAGGCGAAGCAGCCCGAACTGGCCTGAGCCGACTGACAGACGAGATCCCTAGACGGGTCGCAAGCGGGGGCGCGGTGCAGCAATGCACCGCGCCCCTTTGTGTGTCCGCCGATCCCCGCTAGGAAGCTGAGATGCGGCGCGAACCGATCATCATGACAGCGACAATGGGCGCAGCCGATCAGGCCTGGGCCGATGCGCTGCGCCGCGCGCATTATCCTGCCGACCGGAATGTGGTCGAGGCGCATGTCACGCTCTTTCACCATCTGCCTGGCCATTGCGAGGGTGAGATCGTCGAGCGGACGCGGGCGCTGGCGCGAGAATTCGCCTGCCCCGATGCCAGGCTGAGCGAGGTCATGCGCATGGGCAATGGCGTCGCCTTGCGCATTCATTCACCCGGCTTGCTGGCGATCCGCGCGATGATGGCGGAAGGCCTGCACGGCCTGCTCACCGCGCAGGACCAAGGCGTGCCCCGGCTGCACATAACCGTGCAGAACAAGGTAGAAGCCGCCGCCGCGCGCGCCTTGCACGCTGCGCTGTCTACCACCTTCATACCCCGCCCGCTGGCGATCACGGGCCTTGCGCTGCATCGCTATCGCGGCGGGCCGTGGGAGCAGATCGGTAGCTGGCCTTTTCGTGGCAAGGCGGTCGCGCGCTAGCGCCGCACTCTGGCCCATGTCGCCCTGATCGCCAGCACCAGCGTCGCCAGCACTGCGGTGCCGGTCAGCGCGAACTTGATCGGCGTCAGCACCGCCTTGGCATCGAGCCAATCCGCCCGCCCGCTGAGCGCGAGCAGCTGCACGATGTTCTCGGCATAATCGGCGACCATGCCGCCCAGCATCACCAGCGCGATCCAGCGCGCCTTCGCACCGCCCAGACGAACCGCGAGCCCGGCGAAGAATGCGCCATAAGCGAGCGGATAGAGGCCGTCATACAGCAGGGTCGCGTGCGCATGCAGATCCCGCTGCCAAGGCGTGAGCCTATCCAGCAGCGCACGCGCCTCCGCCCCGGTCAGGGTCAGATCGAGCATCCCACCCAGCGCTTCGCCGGTCTGACGGAGCAGCCCCCCGAGCAGGATCATCGCGGCAAAACTGATCGCGATGACGCTGGTGCGGGATAGCGCAGGCAGATGATGAGGCATGGATGGGAGTCCGCTCGGCAAATCCCCAAATCAGGGGTAAATTAACATAAAAGCATATAAGTTATTGAACAGGCGCCGATTTGTGACCGTTTGCGACAATTTGCCACACGCGCACGACGCCCCGAAAGTGCATGTTTGGTCACGTGGGTAGGGGCTACTGCGACGATAGTGAAGCGCTCTGACCTGTCCGTCAAACCAAGTTTCAGGGGGTTCATTCGTGTCCAGATATTCACCTGCCCGGTGGCTTGCCGCGCGCGGGGCAGGGGATCGCTGTCGATTGCGGAACTCTACACCGCGCGTTGAGGGTGCTGCGCAAACACGAAGGGGCCAGAAACAAACAAGGGGACGGCTCCTCCCGAAGACGCCCCCTTGCCCAGTCCGCTATGTCAGACTGAAGTGTCGGTCGATCAGACCTTTTTCTTGCGACCGCCGCCGCGGCCCTGCTTGCCGAGGCCAATCTGCAGCGCCAGCTCGCGGCGGCGCTCGGCATAATTGGGGGCGACCATCGGGTAATCCTTGGGCAGGCCCCATTTCGCGCGATAGTCATCGGGTGTCATGTTGTAGTGCACCATCAGATGGCGCTTGAGCATGCGAAGCTTCTTGCCGTCTTCCAGGCAGACGAGATGATCGGGCTTGATCGACGAGCGGATCGGAACCGCAGGCTCCTTGGGAGCTTCAGGCTCGGGAACTGCAGGCTGGTTGATGCTGTGGAGCGCGGCATGGACCGAGGAAATCAGCTGCGGAATGTCCGAATTGGCCACTTTGTTGTTGCTCAAATGCGCAACGACAATATCAGCCGTCAAAGAAATCAAGGTTTCCACATCTTCCATAGTCGCACCTGCTTAGCCGATTGATCCAAACTGGCGGGACTATTAGTCCGTTATGGATGAAATGCAAATCATAACTATGCGGTGCCGGCCACAGGCGGTGCGGTGCGTCAACGGGCTTGCCGGCGGGGATCTGCGCTAGTTGGAGGCGCACTGCAAAGCGCCGGCTTCATTGTCCCAAAGCGGCACAGGGACTGTCGTCCGTCGGGATATAGCGGGCGAGCGCACTGAGGATGTCCCGCACGCCTTGCAGATCGGAAGTGGCGGAAATCTGCCGGATTGCGGGCCTGACCGGTAGTCGGAAGCTGATAATGCCAGCCTCGCTCTCGCGCCGCTGGGCACCGATGGAAAGAATGAACCGAATGGCGGGCATGTTCTCCGCGAGCGTCTGGACTTCCAGCTCGCACATTGCCTCGACCTCGCAATGAATCAGAAGCACCGTGGTCAGCATGCGGGCGAGGCCGAGCCCGTGATAATCATCGAGCACCGCGACCGAGAATTCGCCGGCATGCGGGTGATCTTCGCTGCGAATCGCATGGACGGCACCGACGGCAGGATTGTCCATGCCGTCGAGATGGATCGCTCCCCAGGCGATATGATCGTGCCCGTCGGCATCGAGCAGCCTGTCGATCACCGGATCGGAGGGCATCGGCTGGACCGAGAAGAAGCGCATGTAGCGCGACTGTTCGGACAGCCGCTTTATGCCTTCGCGCATGCGGTCCTCATCCGACTGGCGGATCGAGCGCAGGCAGATGCGCTTGCCGTCGGCGGCGACCGTTTCGATCACCTCGTCATGCAGTTCCCGCAGAAGCGGTCTGGTCACCATGCGCTGCTCCATCGGTTCGGGCAGCGCATGATGACACAGTTTCAGCCCATTGCGCAGGGCAAAGGCGAAGCTCTCACGCGGTGATCAGCTCGTCGCGCAGTGCATCGATCCATTTCGCCACCGCGCGGAATGCCTTTTCGGTCATCCGCAGATAGACCTTGCGATTGTCGTTGCAGTCTTTCTCGCGGCGGATCAGCCCCTGTTTCGCCATGCGCTCGATATAGCGCAGCGACGTGGTGGCCGGGCGGCGCGAGGCGAGACAGGCGCTGGTCACCGAAACATCGCGCCCGGTGATATGGCCGACGAAGAGATCGAGCAGCATGTCCCAGGCGGGATCGGACAACAGGCTGGGGCCAGCAATGGCGTCGCGCTGGCTGCGCAGCTTGAGATAGCGGCTGGCCGCTTCGGCGCGCGCCTTCCAGGGTTCGTTGGCGTCGAGCAGCGGCTGGGGTGGTGTCGCCTCGCCGGTTTCGGGGACGAGGATGAGGCAATAGAATTGGGTCATTGGGGGGGCACCAAGCGTTTGAGTGCGCGGTGATCGAGATACACCCCGGCAACCATGCTGAGCAGCAGGGGAACTACCCAGAAGGTGGCAATCGCCGAGTATATCTTCGGCAGATAATCCGGAGCGATGATCGTCGCGAAATGGGTGGCTACGGTGAGAAGCTGAAAGGCGGCGATCCAGAGCGGCCAGTAACGGTCGCTGCGCAACGCGAAGACATAGGCGGCGACCAGATAGGCGGTATCGACCGCCATCAGCGGCCAATGCGTCTGCTGCCACCGGGTGTGCAGCACCTGAACGGCCGCGGTCAGCAGCGTTGCGGCCAGAAACAGCAGGATTGCGCGTCTGCCTTCAGACTTTCCGTGCAGCCAGACGAAGCCGCCGCTCAGCAATGCGAAGAGCCAGAAGATGATCGTGATCATGGTCGTGGCTCAACGCATTGCCGACCGGCGGTCATCCGAACGCGGGTTCGGCTTCCGACGCCTCGTCCTGGAGCGACCCGAGAGGCGTGGGACCAGGGCAGCCGACGTTCATCGGGGCCTGATCGCTGCGGCGCTTGACCGAGTTCAGATGGCCGACCAGCTTCACCATGCTGCCGCGTGCAGAAATAAGATGGCCGGTGCTTTCATGGATGGCGCGCAGGGCGATCTGCGAGTCGCGAGCAGGCACTTCGGAAAGCGCGTTCGCTTCCAGCATGGTCATCGAAAGCCGGGCCGCGTCGAGAATGGCGCGATCATAGCTGGCAAAGGACGAGCGGGTATCCTGGGCGACAATGCGGACGGCGTTACCATCGATGTGCATGGGTCTTCTCCTTCTCGCACCGGTCACGGTGCACGGGTTGGCGATCCAGGCACCAGATCAGCTGAACGCCCTGAGCGCCCCGCCAAGCACCAGCGCAAATGCCGTCGTATAGATGAGCGACAGGCCTGCGATCCGCAGGATAGTCGTCGTCTTCTGGCTTGCGTCCAGCGATGTTCTGATGCCGCCGACAGGAGGATATCCGAACCGCATCTGCCACTGGCCGGTGGCTTCAGCGTTCGGCATATCCGCTGCCGACGCCACAGGAGGTGTCACATCATTGGCCGGCTCGACAACCGGCGGCGGTTTGAGTTCAAAAGACTTGAATGGCGGAATTTGCTGGCTTTCGGCGAGCCAGCGCGCGGCCGTGCGTCGATCGGGCGCGCCCATCGCCGTCTTGGCGCGCTGAAGATATTGGTCGACCGTCATTGGGGTCAGCCCCAATTTCTTGGCGATCTGCTTGGAAGTATAGCCATCTGCCACAAGGCGCAGACAACTGACCTGCACGTCGGTCAATTCTATGCGACTTGGCTCCAAGATATCCCCCCGATTTGACGGTATATCCACTTTGGATACATTAACCTTCACTTCGGATATATCTCAACTCGAGCCGGAATGGAATGATTCCCGGTCAGGACGCGCTAGTTGCGTCCGTTCCGGTGCAGTCGGAAGGTTTGCAGGACGGATTGTGCCAGTATTGGATGAAAAGGTCATGCAGCTGCCCGGCGGATCGGATCGATTCGCCGGGAATGGCGCAGGCGCTCATGTGGCGGGTTGCGCGAGCCTTATTCGGGCAGGAAATCGGGTACCGACAGATAGCGCTCGCCGGTATCATAATTGAAGCCCAGCACGCGCGATCCTGCAGGCAGATCGGAGAGCTTCTGCGCGATCGCGGCCAGCGTAGCGCCGGACGAGATACCGACCAGCATGCCCTCTTCGCTGGCGGAGCGGCGCGCCATCTGCTTGGCATCGGCGGGATCGACCTGGATTACGCCATCGAGCAGCCGCGTGTGCAGGTTGCCGGGGATGAAGCCCGCGCCGATGCCCTGGATCGGGTGCGGTCCGGGCTGACCGCCCGAAATCACGGGGGAAAGAGTCGGCTCGACCGCATAGACCTTGAGCGCGGGCCAGTGCTTTTTCAACTCCTCGGCGCATCCGGTGATGTGACCGCCCGTGCCGACACCCGTGATCATCACGTCGATCGGCGAATCGGCAAAATCGTTGAGAATCTCCTGCGCGGTGGTCCGCACATGCACCGAGATGTTCGCGGCATTCTCGAACTGCTGCGGCATCCATGCGCCGGGGGTCTGCTCGATCAGCTCCTGCGCGCGCTCGATCGCGCCCTTCATGCCCTTTTCGCGCGGCGTCAGGTCGAAGGTCGCGCCATAAGCCAGCATCAGCCGCCGCCGTTCGATCGACATGCTTTCGGGCATCACGAGAACGAGCTTATAGCCCTTGACCGCCGCGACCATCGCCAGGCCCACGCCGGTATTGCCCGATGTCGGCTCGATGATCGTGCCGCCGGGCTTGAGCGAGCCATCGGCCTCCGCCGCCTCGATCATCGCTAGCGCGATTCGGTCCTTGATCGATCCGCCCGGGTTCGAGCGTTCGGACTTGATCCATACCTGCGCGTCGCCGAACAGCCGGTTGATGCGGACATGCGGGGTCTTGCCGATGGTTTCGAGAATATTGGCAGCGATCATGTCGAAGTGTCTCCTGCTTCAGCGCGCCTGTATGTCTGGCGCTGTCAAATGGGGATCAGGCTTCTTCCTCGGCAGGATCGAAGCTGCGCGCGGCCCCGATCTGCGGGAACAGCCGGGACCAGAGCGCCGTGATCAATATAGCGCCGCCGCCGCCCGCCACAACCGCTGCCACCGGGCCGATCAGCCAGGCGAGCATGCCCGAAAAGGCATCGCCGAGTTCGTTCGAGGCGGAGACCGTCAGCAGCGAGACCGCCGAAACCCGCCCGCGCTTGTCGTCGGGCGTGTTGAGCTGGATCAGCGACTGGCGGACATAGACGCTGAACATGTCCGCTGCGCCTGCGACGAACAGGCAGGCCATCGAGACGACGAGAATACGGCTGAAGCCGAAGATCACCGTCACAAGACCGAACAGCAGCACGCTGACCAGCATCTTGTTGCCGACATTGGTCCGGATCGGGCGGAACGAGAAGACGAACGCCACCAGGGCTGCGCCGGCAGCCGGGGAGGAGGCGAGCAGCGACAGGCCCTGTTCGCCGACCTTCAATATGTCGCGCGCGAACACCGGCAGCAAAGCGGTGGAGCCGGCCAGGAACACCGCGAAGAGATCGAGCGTGATCACGCCCAGCACCAGCTTGTTCTGGCCGACATAGGCCATGCCGTCGATGATCTGCGCGATCGGTCCCTTGCCCCTGTCCATGATCGTGCGCGGCACGGGGCCGACGGTCAGCATGGCGAGGCCCGCCAGCGCATAGAGACAGGCGCTGACGATATAGGGCAGGTCGGGCCGGATGGCATAAAGCGGTCCGGCCATGGCAGGGCCGATCAGCATGCCCGATTGCCAGGCGATCGAGGACAGCGCGATCGCGGTCGGCAGCGAGGCCTTGGGTACCAGATTGGGCGCGAGCGCGCTCAGCGACGGGCCCAGGAACGCGCGCGCGGTCCCCAGCATCGCAGCGATGATGTACAGGATCGGCAGGCTGATCAGGCCTTGCGCCGTCGTCCAGGCCAGCGTCGCCGCGATACCGGCCTGGCAGAACAGTACAATCCGGGCCACGAGGCGGCGGTCCATCCGGTCCGCTATCCAGCCGACCAGCGGAGTGAGCACGAACAGCGGCGCGAACTGCAACAGCCCGATCATCCCGAGCCGCGCCGAACTGGCGGCGATGTCCATCGTCTCGCGCGCGATATTATAGGCCTGCCAGCCGACGATCAGCATCATGCAGTAGAGCGCCAGCATCGACGCCAGGCGCGTCAGCCAATAGGCGCGGTAATTGGCAATGGTGAACGGATGCGGAGCGGCTACGGATTCCATGGCCGCGTCGGTAGGCCAGGCGGTGCCGTGCGGCAAGCAAGATGAACTTGGCCGAACCATGCACAGGCTGTTGTGCGCCTGCAAAAAAATGCCTCTTTCCAACCGCGTGCAAGGGTGCCAGCAAGGGCGGAAACCGGAAATCCAAGAGGTCGCCCATATGCATCTTGCCAAACGCATTCTAGCCGCCGTCTCGCTGGCGACACTCGCTGTCTCGTGCAGCGGCGGTGCTCCCTCGGAGCCGGCGGAAAAGGGCACCGGCATCGATACCGGCAGCGAATGGGGCAAGTTCCTCGACGGTTTCCTGACCGGCTATTTCCCGCGCAATCCCGATTTCGCGGTCTATCAGGGGCGGCACGAATTCGACGGGAAGCTGCCCGACTGGTCGGAAGAGGGGCTGGCGGACCAGATCGCGTTTCTCGACAAGACGCTCGCCGATGCGCAGGCGATGGACCCCGCCAAGTTGGACGAGGACCAGAAGTTTGAGCGCGACTATCTGATCGCTGTGGTCAAGGGGGAGCTGTTCTGGCTCAAGGCCGCCGACTGGCCGCACCGCAACCCGGCCTTCTATACCGGCACGCTCGATCCGTCGGTCTATGTGACGCGGCCCTATGCCGATGTGACCACGCGCGCCAAGGCGTTCATCGCCTATGCGCGCGCCGTGCCCAAGGCGGCGGAGCAGATCAGGGCCAATCTCAAATCGCCGCTCGATCCCTATGCGATCGATTATGGCGTCAACGCCTTCGGCGGCTATGCCAGCTTCTTTACCGGCGACGCGCGCGCGGCCTTTGCCGAGGTGACCGACGAAGCGGTCAAGAAGGATCTCGAAGCCGCCACGGCCGAAGCGAGCAAGGCGATGCAGGGCCTTGCCGACTGGCTCAAGGCCGAGAAGGCCACGGCAAGGGTCGGCTATGCCATCGGACCCCAGCTGTTCTCGCAGATGCTGGTGGATACCGAGATGGTCGATCTGCCGTTGGCCGAATTGGAGGCAATCGGCGAGACGGATCTGAAACGCAACCAGCAGGCGCTCGCCACCGCCTGCGCGCAATTCGCGCCGGGCGCGACCATGCCCGATTGCATGGCCAAGCTTGCCAAGGACAAGCCCGAAGATGGCCCGGTCGCCGAGGCGCGGCGGCAGCTGCCCGAGCTGCGCGCCTTTCTGGTCGACAAGGATCTGGTCTCGATCCCCGGCACCGAAGAGGCCAAGGTCGAGGAATCGCCGCCCTATAACCGGCAGAATTCGGCCTATATCGATATTCCGGGGCCGTACGAGAAAGGCCTGCCGTCGGTCTATTACATCTCGCCGCCCGACCCGTCATGGGCACCGGAAGTTCAGGCCGAATATATTCCGCCCAGGAAAGACCTGCTGTTCACCAGCGTGCACGAGGTCTGGCCCGGCCATTTCCTCAACTTCCTCCACGCCAACCGCGCCAAGTCGTTCTTCGGCCGGCTGTTCGTCGGCTATGCCTATGCCGAAGGCTGGGCGCATTATACCGAGGAGATGATGTGGGAGGCCGGGCTCGGCAAGGGCGATCCGGAAGTGCATATCGGCCAGCTTGCCAACGCGCTGCTGCGCAACTGCCGCTATCTGTCGGCCATCGGCCTGCATACCGGCGGCATGAGCGTCGACCAGTCGATCGCGCTGTTCCGCGACCAATGCTATGTCGACGAGGGCAATGCCCGGCAGCAGGCGCTGCGCGGCACATATGATCCGGGCTATCTCAACTATACGCTCGGCAAGCTGATGATCCGCAAGCTGCGCGCCGACTGGACCGCAGGCAAGGGCGGGCGCGAGGCGTGGAAGGCGTTCCACGATGCCTTCCTATCCTATGGCGGACCGCCGGTGCCGATGGTGCGCGCGGCGATGATGGAGGAGAAAACCCCGAAAGCGGTGTTCTGATCGCCTAGAGTGATTTCGAGTGAAATGGAACATTTCACGGCTCGGAAATCACGGCAAAACAGAAAGCTAGACCCAGCTTTTGATTCCATCAAAAGCGAACAGGGTCTAGCCCTTGGGCGGAACCGGCGGATCGTTGTCGGCCACTTCGGTCAGCGATCCGCCCAGTTTCTCGCACTCGCCCGCCTCGGTGAACTTCCAGGCATTGCCCTGATAGTCGACATTCGACGTGCCCGCACAGCTGGTGCCGGGCCCGGCGGCGCAGTCATTCTGCTTGGCGAGCGCGATACCATAGCATTTTTCCTGCGCGGCCAATTCGGTCGCCGCCTTTTCGATCGCCTTGCTGCTGGTCTGCTCGGCCTCGGCCGGCTTGTCCTGCGAACAGGCCGCGAGCGAGGCCGCAGCGATCAGCGCCGAGGCAAGAGCGGTGAGGCTTGGGCTGTGCGACATTCTGCGGCTTTCCTGTGGGGTTGGATCCGGCCCTATCGCTGACACAGGCCCGCCGAGTCGTCAAACCCCTCGCGCCTTTCAAACCTTTGCTCCGCGCGGCCAAAGCCGCTAGAGCGCGCCGCCATGACCGAGACCCCGCCCAGATTCGCCTTTTCGATCACCGCGCGCGATGGCAAGGCCCGGCTGGGCGAGCTCGCCATGAAGCGCGGCACCATCCGCACGCCCGCGTTCATGCCGGTGGGTACCGCTGCCACGGTCAAGGGTATGAAGCCTGCCGAGGTGCGCGAGCTCGGTGCGGACATCATCCTGGGCAATACCTATCACCTGATGCTGCGCCCCGGTGCGGAGCGGGTGGCGCGGCTCGGCGGGCTGCACAAGTTCATGGACTGGCCGCGCCCGATCCTGACCGACAGCGGCGGCTATCAGGTGATGAGCCTTTCGGCGCTGACCAAAGTGACCGAGGAGGGCGTCGCGTTCCGCAGCCATCTGGATGGGTCGAAGCATATGCTGAGCCCCGAACGCTCGATGGAGATCCAGCGGCTGCTGGGGTCGGATATCGTCATGGCGTTCGACGAACTGGTGCCCGCCACCGCGACGCGCGATGTTCAGGCCGCCGCGATGGAGCGATCGATGCGCTGGGCGCGCCGCTCGCGCGAGGGCTTCGACAGCGGCGGCGATCATGCCGAGCGTGCTGCCCTGTTCGGCATCCAGCAGGGCTCGCTCGATGAGCAACTGCGCCAGCAATCCGCCGATGCGCTGCGCGACATAGGCTTTGATGGTTATGCGATCGGCGGCCTCGCGGTGGGCGAGGGGCAGGAGGCGATGTTCGCCGTGCTCGATTATGCGCCCGGCCAGCTGCCCGAGGATCGCCCGCGCTATCTGATGGGCGTGGGCAAGCCTGACGATCTGGTCGGCGCGGTCGAGCGCGGTGTCGACATGTTCGACTGCGTGCTGCCGACACGATCGGGGCGCAACGGCCAGGCGTTCACCTGGGACGGGCCGATCAACATCCGCAATGCGCGGCATGCCGAGGACCAGGGACCATTGGACGAGGCTTGCGGTTGCACCGCCTGCACCCGGTTCAGCCGCGCCTATCTGCATCACCTTGTCAAATCGGGCGAGATGCTCGGCGCGATGCTGATGACCGAGCACAATCTGCGCTTCTATCAGGACCTGATGGCGGGCATGCGCGCGGCGATCGGCGATGGCCGGATGGCGCAGTTCGGCGACGACTTCCGCGCACGCTATTACGCAAAGGGTGGCTAGATCGTCATTCGCGCCTGCGTGAGCGTGACGGGCCAGTCAATATCGCGTCAGACCTTCGCCGGAACGAAGACCGGCACGGCAATCGCGATGCACTCGAACGCAGTGTCGCGCTCCAGCGGCGCGCGCAGCTGGCGGGCAAGTCCGGTCATCACCCGGTCGATGCCATCGCCCAGCATTTCCTCCAGCGCCGGATTGGGGCCAAGCGCCGGGGACGCGACGCGCAGCACGATCTTGGCCGGATCGTCGCTCTTGCGAACGGCGGAGATGCGGATCGGCGCGTCGGGCCGGGTCAGGTGGATCAGCTCGAGGATCTCGGTCAGCAGAAAGGCGATCGGCACGCCGACATCCTGGCTGACATGGACATTGTCGATATCGATCATGATATCGGGCCCGTCGCCGCCGTGCACATTGTCGGCATGTTCGAAGCTGCCCGCCAGCTCGCCCACCAGCGCGCGCAGATTGATGCCCTCGTTGCGCTCGTTGCCGGCAAAATGGTTGCGATGGACGACCGCCAGCGCGTCGACGCGCCGCTGGATCTTGCCATAAGCGAGCTTGGCCGGATCGGAATCGGCCGTGCGAGCGTGCAGGTTGATCAGGCTGGCGATGATCTGCAGGTTGTTCTTCACGCGGTGATGCACTTCCCGCGTCAGCAGCACCTGCTGCTTCAGACCCTCGTCCAGCGCCTCGCGGTCCACCGACACCTTGTGCGCCAGCGCGACAAAGCCCTGGTCGAGCTCCTCGATCTCGCTGGCGTTGAACGCGGTCCTGTCCATCGGTGCCATCTGCTCGCCGATCTCGTACTGGCGCACCTTGCGCTGCAGCAGCGTCAGCGGACGGATGAGCATGATGTTGACCACCAGCCAGCCGATGATCGCGGCTGCCAGCAGGGTGATGAATGGAATGATCTGGGCCAGGAATTCGGGCGGCGACTGTTTCGGCCGGACATATCGCAGGTCCAGATTGATGCCCGCCACCATGCGCCGCGCGGTCATCAGCGCATTCAGGCTGCGCTGCCAGTTGGGGGGAATTTCCGTCAGCGGCAGCACATCGTCGCGCGAGCGCAGCTCGAATTGCGAGAGCGGAACATCATCCACTGGATCAGCCAGCGCAAACAGGCTGTCGGACGAGTAATAGGCGGCGGCGCGCGCAACCGAGACCCGGCCCCGGGTGACAAAGATCGCGCCCTTGGCGGGGATAGCCAGGGTGACGCGCGGCGGAGCGGGATCTGCGCCCACCTCGCGCAATATGCGCGGCACTGCCCCGATCTGGCATGCGGGAGGTCCCGCATTATTGGCATAGAGCAGGGCGGCAAAGCGCGTCTGCTTGGCCCCCAGCTGCTCGCGCAGGTTGAGGCAGATCTTGGCCGGATCTTCGCCGAGCGCGATTTGCGATGCGGCGGCGCTGAGGATGGCAAGATCGTTGTCGATCGCCGAGTTGAGCCGCAGGGCCGCATCGTCGACATTCTTCTGGAGCAGGCGGCTGCGCTCCTCGTTCGCCGTATCGGCCAGACTGCGGTTGGCAACAACTGCGCCGAGCGCGAGCGGCAGCAGGGCGATGGCAAGAATGAGGAAAAGGCGGGTGCCGATCGACAGGCGCGTGATCGGCGCCAGAAACGGGAACTTCGCCCGGTCTGCCTTGCGCATTATTTCAACTGCTTGAGCAAATCCAGAAAGTCGTCCGGGATCTCCTCCTCAAGCGTGCGCTGATAGACCGACTTCAGCGCATCCCCGATAAGGTGGGTCTTGCCGTCGTCACCACCGGGTTGATCGGCCGCAGCCGGATCACCCGGCGCCGGATTTTCGCTTACCAGATGCGGCTTGGTACCGGCGCGGCCCTTCACAGGCTTGTTGCCGCCGGACTGATCGTCATTGTCACGATGCACGAGCATCCCATCCCGCCTGTTGAAATTCCGTCCCGAAATGGGCTTAGCAAGCCGTCCCAACCCTGCCAAGCCCGCAAAATCGTGCGGGATTGTGCATAAACGTCTCGCTTAAGGAAACAAACTGCGGCGCGGATTGTTCCTTAGCCGAGGTTCGGTTTGTCTGCTTTCACATCCGGCATCCCTTTGCGCCCCCGGTTTTGACACGGGGGGCGGAAGGCCATAGACACGGCGCCAGCCGATAAAGGAGTTTCATTGCATGTCCCTGGGCCAGACGCTCGCTCCCCATCTACCCCTGTTGCGGCGCTACAGCCGGGCGCTCGCCGGCGATCAGCATCATGGCGATGCCTATGTGAAGGCGACGCTTCAGGCCATCATCGCCGCGCCCGACCAGTTCCCGAGCGATGTCGATGCCCGTCTGGGTCTGTACCGCGTGTTCCAGGTGATCTGGGGTTCGACGCATGACGACCGCGAGGAAGCCGACAGCTTCGATGCCTATCCCGATGCCGATGACGATTCGCGCCGTCTGCTCGCCGAGCAGCGTCTGCGGCGCATTCCGCCGCTGTCGCGCCAGGCGCTGCTGCTGACCGCGATGGAGGGTTTCTCGAACGCCGATACCGCCTATCTGATGGGCCTGGACGATCGTACCGTCTCCAGTCTGGTCAGCGAGGCGCTGAGCGAGATCGACAGCCAGATCAAGGCCAAGGTTCTGATCATCGAGGACGAGCCGATCATCGCGATGGATATCGAGACGATCGTGCGCGACCTCGGCCATGACGTGACCGGCATCGCCGTAACCCGTGACGAGGCGGTCGAGCAGGCCCGCCGCGACAAGCCGGGCCTGGTCCTTGCCGACATCCAGCTTGCCGATGACAGTTCGGGTATCGATGCGGTTGCCGACATCCTGCGCGAGATCGACGTGCCCGTGATCTTCATCACCGCCTTCCCCGAACGCCTGCTCACCGGCGAGCGTCCGGAGCCGGCCTTCCTGATCACCAAGCCTTTCCACCGCAACACGGTGCGCGCGGCGATCAGCCAGGCCCTGTTCTTCTTCGATCCCGAAACGGTGTAATCGCGAATTTGAATCCATTTTGGATGTATTTTGATGCGATGTTAAAGGCGGGCCTGTGGTCCGCCTTTTTCTTTGCGATCAACAGATCACACTTGCCTCCTGCTTGTATTCACGGCAATTTTTGTCTCGATCGAGTTTGGGGAGTGGATCTGCGATGCGTTTTTCTATCCGGGTGGCTGGCATCCTTGCCAGTCTGATGATGGCATCGACGTCAGCTATCTTGTCAGCGCAAACTGGGGATGCCGCCCCATCGATCGACATGGCGGAACAATTCGGCGCCCGCGAAATGGTGACCAACGCAAGCCTTTCGCCCGACGGCACCAAACTGGTCTATCTTTCGCCGACCCGTGGACAGGGTGTCGCTGTCATGGTGGCCGACCTGGTGCCAACCCCGCAGACGCCGCGGGGGGTCTTCCGGGTCGATGGTGAGCCGGAGCGTATCGAATCCTGCCATTGGTCGGGCAACGATCGGCTCGTCTGCATGCTCATCGCATCGGTAATGCTGGAGGGCAGGCCGCTTTATGCCTCGCGCCTGATCGCGGTCGATGCGGCCGGAGGTGAGGTCAAGGTCATCAATGTCCGCAAGGGCGGTACGGGCATGCGCCTCGGCGTGGCGCTGAGCGGCGGCAATGTCATCGACTGGAACCCATCCGAAGATGGCAACATTCTGATGGTGCGCGAATATATTCCGCAGGAGGCGGTCAGTTCGTCCGGCTCCGGCACGCTGATCGCGCAGAAGAAATCCGGCACCGGAGTCGATCTGGTCGATACGCGCACCCTGCGTAGCAAGATTGTCGAGCAGCCCGATCTCGAAGCCATGGAGTTCATCTCCGACGGTTATGGAAGAGTGCGGATCAAGGGCACGATGTCCTCGCGCGAGAATGCCGAGCTGGGCCTGCGCCGCTATTATTATCGCAAGCCCGACAGCAAGGACTGGCTGCCATTGAGCACCGTGGACAAGAGCCGACAGGGATTCGACCCCTATGCCGTCGACCCCAAGCTGAATGTCGTCTACGGCCTGAACCGCGTGGACGGGCGGCTGGCAGCCTTTCGGCGCTCGCTCGATGGCAGCAATGCCGAAACACTGGTGTTCGCGCACCCTGAGGTCGACGTCAGCGGTTTTGCTCGGATCGGTCGGCGCGGGCGCGTGATCGGCGTGCGTTACACGACCGACGCCGGCGAAATTCACTATATCGATGCCGATGTGCAGAAGATGGTCGATCAACTCGCCAAGGCGATCCCGCATCTGCCGATCGTCGAGGTGGTCGAATCGAGCGAGGATGAGCGCAAGATGCTGATCTGGGCGGGCAGCGATACCAATGCTGGTCGCTTCTTCCTGTTCGACCGGGATGCCAAGACGCTGGCCAATCTCCTCGCGATGCGGCCGGGCCTGGAACAGGTAGCGCTCGGCAAGATGCAGTCGATAACCTATCCGGCCCGCGACGGAACCCAGATACCGGCCTATCTGACGCTTCCACCAGGCAAGACCAGTGCGTCAGGGCTGCCTGTGGTGGTGATGCCGCATGGCGGGCCGGAGGCGCGCGACAGTTGGGGATTCGACTGGCTGCCCCAGTTCTTTGCGCAGCGCGGCTATGCGGTGCTGCAGCCCAACTTCCGGGGATCGGCTGGCTATGGCCAGAGCTGGCTCAAGCGCAATGCATTCCAGGACTGGCAACTTGCGATCGGTGATGTCAACGATGGCGCCCACTGGCTGGCCAGGCAGGGCGCGGACGCAAAACGCATGGCCATTTTTGGCTGGTCCTATGGCGGCTACGCGGCGCTGCAATCCAATGTGCTGGAGCCGGACCTGTTCAAGGCGGTCGTCGCGGTCGCGCCGGTGACCGACCTCGCCCTGCTGCGCAGCGACAGCTATGGCTGGGGCGACTATGCCTATGTCCGCGATTTTCTTGGCGAGGGAAAGCATATCAAGGAAGGCTCACCCGCGCAGAATGCCGCCGCGTTCAAGGCGCCGGTGCTGATGTTCCATGGCGATATCGACCGCAATGTCGACGTGGGGCATGCCAAGCTCATGGACGCCAAGCTGAAGGATGCCGGGCGCAGTTCAGAGCTGCACATCTACAAGAACCGCGACCATTATCTGGAAGATGGCGAGATCCGCGCCGAACTTTTGCGCACCAGCGCCGCGTTCATGGAAAAGGCGTTTGCGGGCCAATGATGCAACAAAAAAGGCGGGCTTTGCGGCCCGCCTTTTTCGTATCTGTTTCGGTGATGAAACCGATCAGCGCGAATAGAATTCGACGACCAGATTGGGTTCCATCTTCACCGGATAGGGCACTTCGTCCAGCGTCGGAATGCGCGTGAAGGTGACCTTGTCGGTGCCGTCGGGAGCGACATAATCGGGGATGTCGCGCTCGGCCAGGCCCTGGGCTTCGATGACCAGCGCCATTTCCTGCGCCTTCTTGCCCAGCGACACGACGTCACCCGGCTTCACCTTGCGCGAGGCGATGTTGCACTTCACGCCGTTGACGCGGATGTGGCCGTGGCTGACGATCTGGCGCGCAGCGAAGATGGTCGGCGCGAACTTGGCGCGATAGACGACCATGTCGAGGCGCTGTTCCAGCAGACCGATCAGGTTCTGGCTGGTGTCGCCCTTCATGCGGCTGGCTTCGGTATAGTTCTTCTTGAACTGCTTCTCGGTGATTTCGCCGTAATAGCCCTTGAGCTTCTGCTTGGCGCGGAGCTGCAGGCCGAAGTCGGACATCTTGCCCTTGCGGCGCTGGCCGTGCTGGCCGGGGCCGTATTCGCGCTTGTTGACGGGCGACTTGGGGCGACCCCAGATGTTCTCGCCCATGCGGCGATCGAGCTTGTACTTTGCACTGTTGCGTTTGGACACGCGTCATTCTCCAATTTGCTGTCTGAGTGTCAGACGAACCACAGCCTGAATGCTGCGGCTTCCAGTCCCGGAATCGCGCCATGGTGCCGATAATGCGCCATGCGGCCGCTGCTTCACCGGGGTGCAGGGCCAATTGCGAAGCGCGGCCTATGGCGAAGGTGGCTGCGAGAGTCAAGTCGCGCCGCGCGCTCGACAGGCGCTGCGGGCGCGGCTATCCGGAGGCCATGTCAGACACTGTCAAAGCACCGGAAGACTGCGCGACCATGGCCGAGGTGCGCGCGGGCGTCGATGCGCTCGATCGCGAGCTCATCGAACTGTTCGCGCGGCGTTTCGGCTATATGCGCGCCGCCGCCCGGATCAAGCCCGACCGCTCGATGGTCCGCGACGAGGCGCGCAAGGCGCAGGTGATCGCCCAGGCCAAGGCTGCAGCGTTCGAGCTCGGCGTTCCCGTCGGCCTGATCGGCGATTTCTGGGACCGGCTGGTCGAAGCCTCGATCGCCTATGAAGGCGAGCACTGGGAATTGCTGCGGCGCTGAACGCCAGGCGGTCAGCCCATCGCCTCGACCATTTCCGCGAGTTCCAGCCAGCGCATTTCCGCCGCGTCCTTCTCGTCGCGCGCCTTCTCGATCGCCTTGGTCAGCGCGGCGAATTTCGCCGGATCGCGGGTGTAGAGATCGGGGTCCGACAAAGCCGCCTCGTCGCGCGCGATCGCCGCTTCGATCGCCTCGATCCGCTCGGGCAACGTGTCGTAATCGCGCTGGTCCTTGTAGCTGAGCTTGGCGCGCTGGGGCCTGGGCGGCGGCGGAGGCGCCGCAGCGGCAGCCGCAGTGGCTGCGGCTTTCGACGCGCCCGACTTGACCCAGTTCGCCATGCGCTGCTTGCGCTGCTTCTCCCAGTCGGCATAGCCGCCCGCGACGACATCGACCGTGCCCGATCCGTCGAGCCCCAGCGTCACCGTCACCGTGCGATCGAGAAAGTCGCGGTCATGGCTGACGATCAGCACGGTGCCGTCATAATCCGAAATTACCTCCTGCAGCAGGTCGAGCGTTTCCAGATCGAGATCGTTGGTCGGCTCGTCGAGCACCAGCAGGTTCGAGGCGCGGGCAAATTCGCGCGCCAGCAGCAGGCGCGAGCGCTCTCCGCCCGAAAGCGTCCCGATCCGCGCTTCGACCAGGCCGGGATCGAACAGGAATTCCTTGAGATAGCCCTGGATGTGCTTTCGCACCCCGCGCACATCGATCCAGTCGCCGCCCTCGGCCAGCACGTCGCGCACGCGCTTTTCGGGCTGCATCAGCTTGCGTTGCTGGTCGATGATGACGCCGTCGAGCGTCTTGGCGAGGGTGATCGTGCCGCTATCGGGCTCGAGCTCGCCGGTGAGCAGGCGGATCAGCGTCGTCTTGCCCGCGCCGTTGGAGCCCACGATGCCGATCCGGTCGCCGCGCTGCACGCGCAGCGAGAAGTCCTTGATGATCGTGCGCTTCGCTTCGCCCTCGCCGAAGCTCTTGAACACGCGGTCGGCGACGATCACCGACTTGGTCTTGCTGTTGTCGCTCACCGCCTCCAGCTTGGCTGTGCCTTGCGGACCGAGCATAGAGGCGCGTTGCGCGCGCATCTCCCACAGCTTGGCGAGGCGCCCCTGGTTGCGCTTGCGCCGTGCGGTGACGCCGCGCTCCAGCCAGTGCGCCTCGATCTTCAGCTTGGCATCGAGCTTGTCGGCGGCGCGCGCCTCTTCGGCATAGACCTGCTCCATCCAGGCCTCATAGCCGCCAAAGCCGATTTCCTGACGGCGCAGATTGCCGCGGTCGAGCCAAAGCGTCTGGCGGGTCAGCCGCTCGAGGAACGTGCGGTCATGGCTGATGACGACGAACGCGCCGTTGAAGCGACCGAGCCAGCTTTCGAGCCAGTCGATCGCGGCGAGGTCGAGATGGTTGGTGGGCTCGTCGAGCAGCAGCACATCGGGTTCGCTGGCCAGCGCGCGGCAGATCGCGGCGCGGCGGCGTTCGCCCCCGCTGGCGGTGGCCGCATCGCGCGAAAGGTCGATGCCGATCTGGTCGGCGATCGCGGCGACCTCGTGCGCGGGCGGGGCGTCATCGCCCGCCAGTGCCCAGTCGCTCAGCGTCGCAAAGCCCTTGAAATCCGGGTCCTGCGCCAGCATCACCACGCGGACGCCCGGCTGCACGGTGCGACGTCCGCGGTCGGCCTCGATCTCGCCCGCGATCAGCCGCAGCATCGTCGTCTTGCCCGCCCCGTTGCGCCCGATCAGCGCCAGCCGGTCGCGCGGGCCGATATGGAGGTTGATATCGCGGAACAACCAGCCGGTGCCCTGGACCAGGCCAAGGTCTTCGTACGAAAGGACGGGGGGAGTGGACATGCCCGCCACTTAGGCGGGGGCGGGGCAGGGCGCAATCCCCGCCCTCAGCAGCATATCCGGCTTGACCGCAGGCGCAGCGCGGGCGCAAGACGCAGGGAAAATCGCCGAGAAAGGGTCGCGCATGCGTACGGTTTACATCAACGGCCAGTTCGTCGCGGAAGATGCGGCACATGTCTCGATCTTCGATCGCGGGCTGCTGTTCGCCGATGCGGTGTACGAGGTCTTCTCGGTGCTCGACGGGCGGGTCATCGATTATGCCGCACATATGATGCGGCTCGAGCGCTCGCTCGCCGAGATGACGATCGACTATGATTGCAGCGCGGCAGACTGGCCCGGCATCATCGCGACCCTGATCGAGCGCAACGCGCTGACCGAGGGGACGATCTACCTGCAGGTCAGCCGCGGCGCGGCGGATCGCGATTTCCTGTTTCCGAAGGCGGACACGCCGGCGACCGTGTTCGCCTTCACGCAGAGCCGGTCGCTGGTCGCCAATCCGATGGCCGAGCGGGGCATGCGCATCATCACCCGGCCCGATCGGCGCTGGGGGCGGCGCGACATCAAGACGGTGCAGTTGCTCTATGCCAGCATGATGAAGATGGAGGCCAAGGCGGCGGGCGTCGACGATGTCTGGCTGGTCGAGGGGGATGTCGTCACCGAAGGGACCTCGCAGAACGCCTGCATCATCACCCCGAACGGGCATCTGGTGACGCGTGATCTGGGGCATCACATCCTGCCGGGCGTGACACGGCTCAGCCTCATCGACATCGCACGGGAAAGCGGCATCACGGTGGAAGAACGGCCGTTCACGATCGCCGAGGCGCAGGGCGCGGCCGAGGCCTTCGTCACCTCGGCCTCGCTGTTCGTGACGCCGGTGGTCGAGATCGACGGGCTCAGCGTCGGCGATGGGCGTCCGGGCATCGAGACGATGGCGCTGCGCAAGGCCTATGTCGACCATGCCCGCGCGCAGGGTTAAAGGTTTACATTCCTGTCGGGGGGCTGATCCGATCGTTCAGCCTGCGGCAAAGCGTTTTGTTTCATAGCCAGGCCGTTCTCCGGCGCAAGCCGGAGTCCAGGGGCAACCCTAGACTGCAACCGCCTCTGGGTTCCGGCGTTCGCCGGAACACGTTGAACACATCTGGAGAATTACCCCATGACCACCCCGCTCGTCCGCGCGCTTCCCCTAGCGATCCTTGCCGCCGCCGCGACGCCCGCTGTCGCCGCTGTCGAGATCACCCCCAGCGCCGGTGCGCCGGTCGTCGAGCTCAGCGTCACCGAAACCGTGCTCGGCGCGCCCGATACCGCGACCTTCAGCACCGGTGTGACCAGCAAGGCGCCGACCGCGTCTGCGGCGCTGCGCCAGAACTCGGCGGACATGGACAAGGTGATCAAGCAGATCGTGGCATTGGGCATCAAGCGCGAGGACATCCAGACCTCGGGCATCAACCTGAACATGGACTATGAATATGGCACCGATGGCCGTGCGCCGCGCTTCATCGGTTACCAGGTGACCAACACGGTGACGGTGAAGGTGCGCCAGGTCGACCGTCTGGGTGCGATCCTCGATTCGGTCGTGTCGCAGGGTGCGAACAATATTTCCGGCCCCTTCTTCAGCATTGACGATGACAGCGCCGCGCAGGCCGAGGCGCGCGACAAGGCGATGAAGCGCGCGCAGATGCAGGCGCTGGATTATGCCAAGCGCGTCGGCTTTACCGGCGTGCAGGTGCTTGCGGTGTCGGAAGCGACGTACAACGCCTCGCCCTTTGGCGGTGCGGATATGAAGATGGCACCGCGTGGCGTGGTGATGGCAGAAGCCGCGGCGCCTGTCGAAGGGGGGCAGGTCGGCACCAGCGTCACGGTCAACGTCACCTATCAGATGACGCGCTGAGCGGTAGCATCTAGCCAATCCAATCTCGTCACCCCCGCGCACGCGGGGGTCCCGCTTCGTCGCTGACTCCGGCGCAGAAGCGGGATTCCCGCTCTCGCGGGAATGACGGGGAGGGGGGCGGGAAAGGCGCTCGAACCACTGGCCAAAGGCTGCACAAGGCGTTAGCGGGGTATTCAGCGGTTATTCAATGAAACCGGGCTAGATACGCATCATGAACCTGCTCTCTTCCACTCTTTCTGCACTGGCGCTGGCTTCGGTCGCTCTGGCCTCCAGCGCGCCCCAGGCCGATGCGCTAGACGGCAAGCGCCGGGGCGAGCAGAGCGAGGCGCGCGAGCAGTTCATGGCCGGACAGGTCAAGTCGCTGCGCGAGATCGAGGGCCGCATCCTCCCCCGAATGCGCGGGATGCAGTATCTGGGTCCGGAATATGACGCCGATACACAGGTCTACCGGCTGAAGTTCCTCGACAATGGCAGGGTGATCTTTGTCGATGTCGATGCCCGCACCGGAGCGATCCTGCGTCAGGCGGGTTGATCGGCCCCCGGTTTCTTCTCGCCTTGTAACCCCTGTTCATTTCCCCGATATGGGGGGCTTTCCATAAGGGCAGCGTCCGCCGCCCGGCATTGCACCCGTATTCCAGGAGTTGCCCATGCGCATTCTGATCGTCGAGGATGAACCGACCCTTGGCAAACAGCTCAAGTCCACGCTCGAGGCGACCGGCTATGCCGTCGATCTGTCCACCGATGGCGAGGACGGGCATTTCATGGGCTCAACCGAGGATTATGACGCGGTGATCCTGGACCTCGGCCTGCCCGAGATCGACGGCCTGACCGTGCTGGGCATGTGGCGCAAGGAAGGGCGGACCTTCCCGGTGCTGGTGTTGACCGCGCGCGACAGCTGGTCGGACAAGGTCGCTGGGCTCGATGCCGGCGCGGACGACTATCTCGCCAAACCCTTCCAGACCGAAGAGCTGATCGCCCGGCTGCGCGCGCTGATCCGCCGCGCCTCAGGCAATGCCTCGAGCGAGCTGATCGCGGGCGATGTCCGGCTCGACACGCGCTCGGGCAAGGTGTCATTGAACGGCGAGCCGGTGAAGCTCACCGCGCAGGAATACAAGCTGCTGTCGTATCTGCTCCACCACAAGGGCAAGGTCATCAGCCGTACCGAGCTGATCGAGCATATCTACGATCAGGATTTCGATCGCGATTCCAACACGATCGAGGTGTTTGTTACGCGCATCCGCAAGAAGCTGGGCCCTGATGTGATCACGACGATCCGGGGCCTGGGTTACAGCCTTGAAGACCCTGCCGAGCGTGTCAGCAGCTGAAGCCCTGCAGCCGGGCGCGGCAGACCAGGTCGCCGCGCCCGCGCCGCTGCCCAATACGGGTTCGCTCAGCCGCCGCATGATCGGCATTGCGGCGGCATGGATTTTCGTGCTGCTGCTGAGCGGTGGCCTCGCGCTCGACCGCATCCTCACCAACACCATCACCACCAGCTTCGACGACCAGCTCGAATATGTGCTGACCGCGATGATCTCCTCGGCGGAGATCGGCCCCGATGGCGAGGTATTCTTCAACCGCCCGCTCGGCGACCAACGCTTTCTGGAGCCCAATAGCGGGCTCTACTGGCAGATCAGCGGCCAGGGCCATGCCGATTTCACCTCGCGATCGCTGTGGGACCGCGCGCTGAAGATTGAGACCGCGCACAGCGATGCGCAGCCGCATATCTACGACAGCGACCAGTTCCCCGATCACGAACTGCGCATCATCGAGCAGTCGATCTATCTGCCCGGCTCCAAGGTGCGCTGGCGCTTCATGGTGGCGCAGTCGCGCGCCGAGATGGACCTGCAGTTGCGCCAGTTGCGCGAGACGCTGGGCTATAGTTTCGCGTTGCTCGCCTTAGGTCTGATCATGATGGCAGGGCTTCAGACGCTCTATGGCCTGTGGCCGCTGCGCAAGGTCAAGGAGGCGATTCAGGCGATGCGCACGGGCCGCATGGACCGGGTGCGCGATCCCATGCCGATCGAGGTGATGCCGATGGTCGAGGAGCTGAACGCGTTGCTCGAGCATAACGAGAAACAGGCCGAAGAGGCGCGGCGGCATGCGGGCAATCTGGCGCATGCGCTCAAGACGCCGCTCACCGTGGTGATGAACAGCGCCACCGCACGCGCCGATGACCTTGCCGATACCGTGATCCGCGAGGCGGCGGTCATGCGGCGGCAAGTGGACCATCATCTCGCCCGTGCGCGCGCTGTCGGACGGCGCGGCCAGGCGCTGGCCCGCGCGAACGTGTGGGAAAGCGCGCAGGCGGTGGAACGCGCTGTCGTCCGTCTTTATCCGCATGTCCGCTGCGACCTCGATGGCAGCAAGATCGCCGAGGTCGCGATCGAGCGGCAGGATCTGGAAGAAATGCTCGGCAATCTCGTCGAAAATGCCGGCAAATATGGCGGCGGCAGCGTGTTCGTCACCATCGATCCCAAGGGTGCGGCGGACCCGAAGCTGGTCGATATCTGGATCGAGGACGATGGCACCGGCATCCCGGAAAAGGAGCGCGAGCGCATCTTCGATCGCGGCGCGCGGCTCGATACCGGCAAGCCGGGCACGGGCCTGGGGCTCGCGATCGTCCGCGATGTCGCGGAGATTTACGGTGGCAAGGTCGAGCTCGACGAGAGCGAGGACTTGGGCGGACTGCTGGTGCGCCTGCGCCTGCCGCGTGCAGCTTAAGCGTAGGTCGCGCCTGCGAAATAGAGCCCATCGGGCGGCGCGTTGAAGCCCAGAGCCGCGCGGTCGCGCGCGTCGAGCGCAGCCTTCAGATCCTCGCCCGACCATTTTCCGCGCCCGACCAGCACCAGACAGCCGACCATCGAGCGCACCTGATGGTGCAGGAACGAGCGCGCGGCGGCGTGAATGTCGATCTCGTCGCCATCGCGGACAACGTCGAGCCGATCGAGCGTCTTGACCGGGCTCGCCGCCTGGCAGTGCACCGAGCGGAAGGTGGTGAAATCGTGATGCCCGACCAGATGCTGCGCGGCGGCATGCATCGCGGGCACGTCGAGCGGCGCGGACACCTGCCACGCCTTGCCGCGTTCCAGCGTCAGCGGCGCGCGGCGGTTGGTAATGCGGTAGATATAGGACCGACCGGTGCAGCTGAACCGCGCGTGCCAGTCATCTGGCACGATCTCGCAGGCGAGCACTGCGATGGGCTCAGGCCTGAGTTTCGCGTTCAGCGCCTCCATCAGCCGAAACGGCTCGATGCGCTTGGCAATATCGACATGCGCGCGCATCGCGAGAGCATGGACCCCAGCGTCGGTGCGTCCGGCGGCGTGCATGATCGCCTCTTCGCCGGTGATCGCCTGGACTGCGTCCTCGACATGCTGCTGCACGCTGGGGCCATGCGCCTGGCGTTGCAGCCCCATGAACGGGCCGCCGTCAAACTCCAGCGTCAGGGCAAAGCGCGTCATGCGATGGACGTTCCGGGTGCGATGGCAAAGCCACGGAGAAAGTCTTCGAGCGGCATGGCGGGCCGGCCCGCGCGCTGGATGATAGTGGGCCGGATCGCGCCAACGGCGCAGGCGATGGTGAGATGGTCGTCGAGAATGGTCCCGGATGGCGCGCCACTGCCGGCGACGATCTCTGCGGCATGCACCCGGAAGCGCTCGCCACCCAGCTCGAAAAACGCGCCGGGCATCGGGTTGAAGGCGCGCACCTGGCGTTCGACCTGTTCGGCGCCTTGCGAGACATCCAGCCGCGCCTCGGCCTTGTCGATCTTGGCGGCATAGGTCACGCCCTCGTCCGGCTGCACCACCGGCGGATAGCTGGCAAGGTCGCCCAGCACCTGCACCATCAGCCGCGCGCCCAGTTCGGCGATCTCGGTCGTCAGCTCGCCCGCCGTTTTGCCCGCAACCGGGGTCTCGCCCTTGAGCAGCATCGGCCCGGTATCGAGCCCGGCCTCCATCTGCATGATCGTGACGCCCGTGAACTCATCTCCGGCGAGGATTGCACGCTGCACCGGCGCGGCCCCGCGCCAGCGCGGCAGCAACGATCCGTGCACGTTGAGGCAGCCATGACGCGGCGCATCGAGCACCGCGCGCGGCAGGATCAGGCCATAGGCGGCGACGATACAGGCATCGAGGTCGAGCGCAGCGAACGCGGCCTTTTCGTCGTCGCCCTTGAGCGAGACTGGTGTGCGCACCTCCAGCCCCAATTCCTCGGCCAGCTGGTGTATGGGCGAGGGGGTCAGCTTCTTGCCGCGATGCGCCGGGCGCGGCGGCTGGCTGTAGACCACTGCAATCTCGTGCCCGGCCTCCACCAGCGCGCGCAGGGTCGGCACGGCAAAATCGGGGGTTCCCATGAAGGCGAGGCGCATGACGGACTTTTCTTTTGCTTGGGGCGATGCGGCTCCGTAAAGCTCAGGCCATGGCATCGCAAGAGATTGAGGACCTGGCCGCCGCGCTGGCCCGTTTGCCGGGGCTGGGGCCGCGCTCGGCGCGCCGGGCCGTCCTGTACCTGCTCAAGAAGCGCGAGAGCGCGTTCACGCCGCTGGTCGAGGCGATGGAACGCGTCCGCGCGAACCTCTCGACCTGCGACATCTGCGGCAATGTCGATACGCAGAACCCGTGCGGCATCTGCACCGATCCGCGCCGCGATCCGCGCAGCCTGTGTGTGGTCGAAGAGGTGTCGGACCTCTGGGCGCTCGACCGGTCGCGGCTGTTCGTCGGGCGCTATCACGTGCTGGGGGGACGGTTGTCCGCGCTCGACGGCATCGGGCCGGAGGATCTGGGCGTCGCCTCGCTGATCGCGCGCGTTGCCGAAGGCGGTATCGACGAGGTGGTGCTGGCAATGAACGCGACGCTCGAGGGGCAGACCACGGCGCATTATCTGGCCGAACGGCTCGAGGGCTATCCCGTGCGCCTCACCCAGCTCGCCCAGGGCCTGCCGATGGGCGGCGAGCTGGATTATCTCGACGAAGGGACGCTGGCACAGGCGCTCAGAGCGAGGAAGCCGGTGGTCTAGGGGCGCTTCCCCCGTGTGTTCCCGTCCTTCGCGCGAAAGCGGGAATCCCGCTCTACTGCAGACCATTGCCCAAGAAGCGGGACCCCCGCCTGCGCG